>Ga0256843_1000604_pt1 | contig 30441 bp, 42 predicted proteins | sample AlvinellametaG_FD_191572 | JGI IMG/M metagenome (GOLD analysis project Ga0256843, IMG submission 191572) | Pompeii worm associated microbial communities from hydrothermal vent at the East Pacific Rise, Pacific Ocean - Alvinella | ecosystem: Host-associated > Annelida > Integument > Unclassified ...
GGGTAAGCAGTGCATCTACTTACCAGGAAAAATAATACAGATGCTCCATATCCATATTATTACCATTCATCAGCATCATATACTGTTTCACTGCCATCACTATGATCGTGATATCGTGCCGGATTTTCTTCAATAAGATTGAGTGCTTTATCAATGGCATCTTTTTCCATTATTCATCGCCCTTCATTTGAAACACAGCCAAACATTATTTTAGGATATTTGCCGAATTTTCTTGATCAATTTTCAATTCACGATCAACACCATCAATCTTTCCTTTCCACCGAGTCCCGACACTTTTCATATCTATTTCTTTTGATTATGTCTATAATATACAACATCTGGCAGGAAAGTTAAGAAAAATCAAAAATATTTTATCTCACCAATTTTCCGTAATTCCAGAATGGTTTTAACAAGATCGTAAGAAATTGAATGACCATCTTCTACCGGATCACAGATTGCCCCACGTGCAGCCTTTTTCATCCATGTTATTTTATTTTTCATTGCTTCTGGTCTGGTAACAATCTTACCATTTTGTACCAACCAACAAGCAAATTTGGTATCTTTGAATATAGAATTATTTTTTAACGTAGATTGCCAAAAACATTCTGGCTGATGATGATTATCAAGAATAAATTCTACTACATCAGGTTGGATTTCTGGATGAATACCATCAATCTCTATTACCATATCGTTACCAATGAACATAATAACATCCCCTTTCATATAGGATTCATATTCACCGGCAAAGAGTTTTTGATATTTCCAGCCATTGTTGATAAGTGATTTTGTATCACCAATATAATGATAATATTCCATTTCAATCACCCATTATTTTCCATTGATCATGTCTATAATATACAACATCTGGCAGAAATGTCAAGCATAAAAATACCCCATAGATTAAAAAACCTATGGGATTGATTTTACCAGTAAATCCAACCAGCATCACGTTTCCAAGGATCAAAAGAATAATCATCATAATCACCCTGCACCATGATGCGACGAACCTCGGCTTTCATTTTGGCCTTCTTGATACGGTTAATCTCCTTATTAAAGGATTTAGGTGCATGACCTTTCCAACCATAACCAGACCGGGTATCCTTATGAAATTTACGAATAGTTTTGGTTTTATCACGATAAGGGCAGTTAATACCACAATGATAAGTCTTAATAATATCGTAACTACAATGGCCTGGCTTATAATCACACCAGCCACGATTAAAAATTTCGTAATCGGATACCTTTTTTCTACGAATAGTTTTTCCCATTTTTGACCTCCATGTAAGTGTTATTCACTTACATGGTGTCATATACAAAATAAACCATTCTGCCCTCCTTTCATTCATTATTTTCTTTGATTATGTCTATACTATATACCATTGTTTATGGTATGTCAAGGATTATTTAAAAATAAATAAATAATCACATTTTAACCCATAAACAACGTGTAATGTATTGATATCCATTGTCTCGATATCAATTTCCATTTGTAATATAGATGGATTGCACCCTATTTTTAAATCACCAATGGGAGTATCACTTTCAATGACAAAGAGGCCACTTGGATGATGGTCATAAGGGTTTTTCTTGTATCCATTGTTTCTGGATTCTCTAAGAGCTTTTTTACGGATTTATCCATTTGTTGAAGCTGTACATCGAACATTTTAAGTTGGGTAATCTCATATGGTGTAAATTGATCTTCATGTTTTTCAATAATAGATTTGGCTCTTATATAACTATCTCTTGATGCATTGTATAGATATTCTATTTCAGATGGTGTTATATCAAAATTTTCAAGATCAATAACATCTTTTATTTTTTGATAAACTGTTTTTGCATTTTGATCGATATACATAAATTCTTGTAGTTCTTCTTCACTAAAATCACCTTTATGCCTTTCGATAATTTGAGAAACGATCTCATATTGACCTTTCAAAACAGACGCCTTTGATACAACATCAACCGTATCGAGTGCCACTGATTTTTGCATAGCAGAACATCCTGTCATTACGATCATCATACATCCGAGAAACATAACAATAATTTTTTCCTTCACATTCACTTTTTATTCTCCTTTTCTTCTTTTCGATGGCTATTCCATGCCATCCATCCAAATCCACGCAACGCAACAAACGCTACTTTATCAAGAATTGGCATATCATTTATATAAACACCTAATTTTCTAAATTGGTCATCAAAAAATTTTTGACCGGCATTCACGAATATATCATTTCCTTCTGAATCCAACCATTTATTATATTTATATCCATAATCATGAAATAATCCTGGAATAAATAACAAACCTGTTGGGCTTAATACAGGCCAGAATAGTTTTGGTATTGATGCCCCATCAAATATAAAACCCTTTGGTATTTTTACAATTGTGTGCAACCAAGGAATTTCAAAATAATAATCTTCTACAACTTCCCATTTTCTTGAACTCGTTAGCCATATCTTTGTTTTTTTCCACCAAGATAACCCTTTTGTCTTTATTGGTATTGGCCTTAATATAGGATATTCCATATCTTACCTCATATTATGATTTTTTTAATATAAATATTATTACTATTATCTATAGTAATATTTTCATATTTATCTACAACTATGGTCTCCCATTTGCGTTTTCTATTTATTTGATATAACAACATGGAATCTGTTAATAATAATCGATATCTTGAACAACATCTTTTTATTAAAATATCTTCTTTATGATTGTAAATCCATCCACGTCCTAATAATATATCAATAATTTTATTTTTCATCTATATTATTATAATTACATTTATTTGAACAACCGTCTACCGATCCACGTCTTCTTCGTTTACATCCACACTTTTTTCGTTTTAAATATCTTGATGCAGGTTCCCCTATTTTTATATCTGGTGACGCTACATCAGCACCTACTGTTGTTTCTTCTATGTCTTTATCTTCATTAACTTTTTTAAATTCCCCTATATTAAATATTCTTCTTAAAGCATTTGCATATTTTTGAAGTTGTTGTCTTAATCTACCATCAAGATGATCTTTTAAATCTTCTACTTTTTTAATGGCTTCTTTTGCTATATCGGTAACATTTTTTGTTTTATTCTTAATGTTTGCCCAAATATGTGTTCCTGTTAATGCATCCAATTGATGAATTGGCCCAGAAATCAAATGAAGTGTAAGGGTGTCAAGTTTTAAAAGAAAATCAATAATATCTTCTTTTTTAACAGATTTCGCCAATTCGATCATTTTTTCTTTTGATTTGTCATTTTTATTATAATAATAGTCAACTGTATAATACAAAAGTTTTGCAACACCAGTAGTAGCCGCGGCTAAATATTGTAATAATCCTTTTTTTGTTTCTATATGCAAACCAGCTTTTTTTACCACAGGGTCTACCTTTTTATTTAATATATCACCTATTTTAGATAGAAATTCCTTTGAAGATTTTACAACACTTTCATTTATAATATTATCATGACAAGATTCTATAAATGCCATTCCTTCTATAAGTATAATAGCATCAATATATTCATTGTTATATGTTCTTTTTAGATGTTTATTGTATCCCATTTTTACCTCATTTTATTAGTTTAAGTTTTCCGCTCGGCTGAACTTGTAATGCATAAAACTCAAGATCATCAGGACCAAGAGAATCATCTTTATAATATTTTCTTATATTATCATATACTCTTTCTGGTATTTCATCCTTTATTGATAAAAATTGTTTCAGATTGGTTATATCATCATCAACAAGTCTTACTTTAAGATATATACCAGATTCAAGGTATTTCATTATAATTTGCTTCTTTCTTTCTGCTACGGTTCCAGTTTTCATATTACCGGCCCTTTCTACATAGATTTTATCAATATCAATACCATCTTGTTTAAATCGATTAAGAAATGTCCTTTTATCATCAAAATCTGATCTGGCAGTTAAAAAAACTATTTTAGATTTTTTGCCCTTATCATTAATAGATGAAATCATTTTCTTTACACGATTTATGGTTTTTTTAATCGGAATGCTTGTTTTGGCAAAAAATTCGGCATTTCTAAATTCATCAAAATTATAAGATTCACCAGGCTTTAAATCATATGTGTTGAACTCCTGATTATTTAATTCTTTTACAACTTTACCATTTTTTATAACTTTAATTTTAGCAAATGTTCTATATAAAGTCTCATCGATATCGAAGAAAGTGATTCCATTCTTCTTTGATGCTGACATTTCTGTTATATATCGTTTAAACCTCATTATTCTCCTCTAATATCATATTCATATAATTATTTATATAAATATAGTAAAGAGGTATAACTATGAATATAGATTTTGTATTAAAAGAATCGGATAAAGTTGAATTGTATGAGAATAAATCATTAGTTAGAAAAATTATTGCCGATATACTTAAATTATCATGGGAAAAGGCAAAGAATAAATTGATGGATTCTTTTAAATATCTTATAAAATTTGCCAAAGATAAAGGAATAGAGAATGACGTGTTATCAATTATAAATAATTTTACTGGAAAAAATTATAAAAAACTTGATGATTTATTAAAAATACATATCAAAGAAGATGTGTTATATGAAAATAAATGGTGGGATGAGGCTAAAAATAATTTCTATGGGGCCATATCATTCTATCCATTACTACAAGCTTTTCTCGAACTTGATAAAGTTATAAAAAACACTGGTGGGGCAAATATGAAATATGTAATTATATATGCTTTAATATGGGCCAGTATAGTATCAGGAAAAGTATTATTGAATAACATGGGAAAAGATGAAGATGATGTTGGAAAGGCATATAAACAAATGATGGGAATAGAATAATGGATATATTAAAAAAAATAGATGATCTTCTAAATGAATATAAATACACACCACATAAAGTTGATCATGGTAGACGCAAAAGCAAAGCCGCTAAGTTGACCGGTACTGAAAAGCTTGAATATATTAAGAAATTAAAGAAAAAGAGAAAAGAAAGAAAAAATAATCCAAATATAAAACAAAAACAAAAGAGATATATGAAAAAACATAAGAAAACTTCTCAATATAAAAGGACAAAACAAAAATACGATCAGTATCATAAATAATATGTCATATATGCATAAAAAAATAGGTAAAAATGATGTAATATATAAACCTATAAATAAAGAAAAATATATCGGTAAAGAAGGGTATTGTGTTTGTAGAAGCAGTTATGAATTAGTATTTTGTCGATGGGCAGATCACAACCCAATGGTATTACAATGGACTTCTGAACCATTTGGCATTCCATATATTGATAAAACACAAAAGGATTATCGTGGTATGCCAAAGAAAAGAAGATATTTTCCTGACTTCCTATGTAAAATATTAAATAAAGATGGTAATGTTGATACATGGCTTGTTGAGATAAAACCATATAAAGAAACAATACCACCAAAAATAACAAAAGGTAAGTCACAAAAGACAAAAGTATATGAAGCCAAAACATATGCTGTAAATCAAGCAAAATGGAAATCTGCTGAAAACTATTGTAAACAACGTGGTTGGTATTTCAAAATACTAACTGAAAAACAATTATTAAGATAATATGTCTGGATTAAAAGTAGATTATATATGGAGAAGTCATGGACTAACATGGCAAAGTGGATATTTTTATACATTTAGGTATCGTGCATATCAAACAGATCCTATACCACTTATTATTCTTTTTTATAGAATAACTGGTATTAACCCAAACACTGGACATCAATGGAGATTGATACAGGGTATTAACATGAATTATATACCGCGATCTCATCGTAGACTATTCTTAATGCAATGGCAACATTATTATGAGACATCGAAAGGTAATATAAAATTCACTTATGAACAAATGAAACGACAATACCCATATCTTAAATATGGTATTCGTAGATATCTAACAAAACCAGTATATTATATTCAAAAACCGTATGAAATACCGATGGACAAAGTTGAAGAAGCTGTATTGTCAACATTTGATAAGGATTTTAGCCATAAAATAAAATTAGAATTGGCTAAAAAATATAAAGAAGTTTCAAGTAATGTGGCTAGACAAAATAGAAAAATAAATAAAGGATTATTTGGTGGTGGTAATTTATTTAGATCATTATTTAATAGGTTTAAAAAAAGATAAATGGATAATGAATATATAAAAATACAATGTGGCCTCAAAGATAAACTGCTATTCTTATTCACATCACTAATAAGGAAAGAATATTTGATAAATAATACATATACATCAAACACACCACGATTGGTAAAAAATAAGGAAACTGTAACAAATATTAAAAATGAAGAGATACCTGATAAAATAGATATTCCATTTTTTGAATTGGATAATACTGATAAATCTGATGTAGAGAGCAATTTATGATCAATTTAGATGATATTATATTTTTGGATGAAAAACCTGATAAAATAGAAAGGAAAAAAAATATGACACAAAAGAAAAATACTAGCAATATAGTAAAATCTGTGGGGTTGGACTGCGGAACCGGATGGATTTGTGGATCTTATCATAAAACAAAAACAAAAATAGATTATATACCGTTACGATCATGTTTCTATAAAATACCAGATACAATGTTTAGTAGTAGCATGTTTAACATTAATACCATGAAATATGTTAAACAAGGTGATGATATATTTATTATTGGGGAAGATGCTTTAACAATGGCAAAAATTCAAAATTCAAAAGCTCTACGACCATTATCAAAAGGTACTATAAACCCATCAGAAAAAAGTTCGGCGATAGTATTAAAAGAAATGTTAAGATATTGTATAGAATATGGCAATCCAGAAAAAGGATCAAATGTTGTATTCAGTGTACCAGCACAAACGATAGGATCTGATGATGAATCATTTAATGTTGAATATCATACTATGAGTATATCATCACTAATAGAATCTCTTGGATATAAACCAACACCATTGAATGAAGCCTATGCCGTTATAATATCAGAATTGCAAAATGCCACAGAAACAACAGGTCTTGGTTTTTCTTTTGGTGCCGGGCTAGTAAACGTAGCATTCGTGTATAAAGGTATGTTATTGTTCCAATTCAGTATTAATAAATCAGGTGATTTTATTGATTATGAATCAGCGAGAGCGACAGGAACATCAGAAAGTATGATAAATCATATTAAAGAACATCAACTTGATTTATCAAGCAATATGTTAGAATTATCACCGGAAGAAAGAGCTCTTATGTTTACCCATACACATGTCATAAAAAATACTATCCAACAAATGATTAATACATTTAATAACTCAAATAATATTAATATTATTGATAAAATACCAATTATTATATCTGGTGGCACTACATTACCGAATGGTTTTATTGAATTATTCAAATCCGAATTGGATAAACAAAAATTACCATTCGAATATACAAAGATTATACCGGCAAAAGATAGATTAACGGCCGTAAGTAAAGGATGTTTATTAATGGCAGATACAATGGTGTGATATTATGAGTGATTGTGTTATTTGTATATATACGTCTGATAATTATTCAATATTTCATTTATTAAAGGATAATAATATAGATAATATATTAGTATCCGATACACTTAGTGATATATTGAGCAAAAAATTTGTTGATATATTATTTGTTTGTGATGATAAATCTAATGAAATATTGAAATACATCGATATTATAAAAGATAAATTTGAAAATATTAAAATAATATGTGTAGTAAAAGATTCCGATAAAATGCTAGCAAATAAACTTATCGAATATGGTTGTGATAGTATTATAAGACAAAACAAAAAATGTAAATTTTTTATAAAAACAGTAATAGATAAAATAAAACACTTTATTAAAATATATGATATAGATAAACAATTCAAAAAACTTAATAGCAGACGTAGAATGAATCTTAACTATAAGTATAAGAGAAGAAAAAGTGATTATACGGTGGCAAATTATGTCAGATGATATATGTAAAATAACAAAACGTGCTATAGATGATAAAATATCAAATCTTGATGAACGTATGAAAATTTCATTACAAAATATTAACGATAAATTTGATATGAAATTACAATCACATAAAGATTTGATTAAGGAAACCACCAAGAATACAAATGACATTCTTGATGAGCATAATAATAAAATAAATGAATTAAAAGATAGATTATTTGCCATATATGATATTATGGTAGATATGGATACATTTGTTGATAAAATAGACACAATAAAACAAGATATAAAAGATATGGAATCTTTCATATCAAAATTATCAAGTATTGACAAAGACGTATCGATAACAATGTCTGATATACAATATATAAAAAACGGTATTAAATCGCTAAAAGAATCAATAACTGATATAGAAAAACGATTATCCAAAATAGATGAGATATTTAATAGTGATGAATATAGAAAAATACCAAAAATGGTCATACTATACGATAAAATAATCAGATATAAATATATAATTATAGGAATAGCATTGGTAATATTATTAGTATCTGATAATACAACTATCTTAGCATCAATATTTACAAAAATAATTCATTTAATAGGGATATAATAAATGATACATTTCCCACTACAAAATATAAGAAAAACCATTGATGATAAATGGAATCAACTATATTATAGTGAAACAAGGACAATACCGGGTTCCGCTGATAATTATATTATTGAACTTATAGAAGTACCGGATGATGGTTCCATAAATCAGAAACCTGTGATTAATGGGTTTACAGAAACTAATGTATATCCACCACCATCAGGGTACTATTATATAAATTATAATAAGGGTCATATAGGATTTAATGAAAATGATGCTGGATCTACAGTAAATATTAATTATTATGCTAAAGGATCATTAGTGGAAGCTGATGATATAAATTTTTTATATGATAAACTAACAGCATTAGAACAATTATATACGATATCAGATACACAACCATCTGCAACTGTCGGTGGTTACCAATGGTATAATACAAATAATAATATACTGTATTGTTATGATTCAACAAGAACAAAATGGTTATCAATTGAAAAACATACTATAGTATATGGGAAGAAGGGTATAACAAATAATCAATATCTATATTATTATGGTGGTAATATTCCAAGTAATTTAAGTGGATACAGAATACCAAGAGATTGTTGTATTACTTCAATGAGTGCCCAATTTAGTGATCTTGGCACCGGAACATTCTATATAAGAAAAAATCATGATGCATCAAATGTAATATCTTTTGATGTGTTAAATGATTATGGTAATAGTGATAATTCTATAAATATTGATTTCAATGAAGGTGACATAATACAATGTTATTTTGATTCATCCTTCAATAATATAAAAGATCCAATGGTAATATTGGAATTTGCATGGAAATAAGGAGAAAATAACATGGCATGGACAGTAATAGCAAAAAATAGTAGTGGTAGTACAGTTGTATTATCAAATCTTGGTACAGAAATATTAAACGGTTCCGATCTTACATTAACAGATTATTTTGAATATTCTGATATAACAGATGATGGTGAATTAAAAGATTTTGTTCAAAATGGGGATCTGGTAATCAATGATGGTACTAATGATTTATCGGCAACAGACGGTGTTAATTATCTTACAAGGGATAATTTGTATAATGATTTAACAAACCATTATACAAAAACAGAACTTCAAACACCAAATACAGGAAATCTTGTTGATTGGACAAATATTGCAAATGTTCCTTCGTTTGGATCACCAAAATGGGTGGAACCGGCAACATATAGAGTTCTTGATATAGCTGCAAATGCACCATCATCACCATTGGCGGGTGATGTTTATGTTGATACTGATGATAATCATTATTATAAATGGGATGGATCGGCATGGAATGATGAAGGTAGTGCATCAGTAGATGACAGGGTTATAAATCTTAATAACTCAGCAGAAGATATCTTTACATTTGATGGTACTACATGGAATGATGAAGGTCAAACAGAAGATAATATAGCCATTATGATAAATGATGATGGTGATGGTAAAAATGCCCAATATATTTATTCAACAGAAACAAATACATGGTTAAAAATAGCCGATGTTGATTTTGATGATCATCTTAATGGCGGCCCTGGAAAACATGATGCTTCTGAAATAGATGTAGAAGGAACATATTCAAACCTTCCAAATACACCAACCGATTTAGAAACAACAATAAGTGATATTAATACACAATTAACGGAAGCTCTCGATAATAATACACTTGATGGGGCTTATGATGAAGGCGGTCCTGGTGCCGGTAGAGTAATAACAACAGATGCAGGACCAGTTGTATTTGATACTGATACTGCAACAACAGCACCAATAGAAATAAGACCAAAATCTGCATTACCAACCACAGGTCTTCAAGATGGCCAAATGGCTGTTAAAGATGGTATTCTTTATATCTATGATTCGACAAGAACAAAATGGCTATCTGTTCAAAGAGAAGTATTGGTTTTTGGTAGAAGACGTAAAGTAAGAAATCAGTATCTTAACTTTGCTGTTGGTAATCTAGCATCTAACAATTCTGGATATAGAATACCAAGGGATGCCACAATAACAGCAATAACAGCACAACTTGATGCCAGTGGTACTTGTGATATTCATATTAGAAGAAATGATACAGCAACAAATATAGTAACACTATCCCTTTCAAATGTTAATGGTGCTGTGGATACATCAATAAATATTGATATTAGTGTGAATGATTTCTTACAAAGTTATTTGTCAGCATCTAATAGAGTGGAAGACCCAGTAGTAATGATAGAAATTGCATATAGAGGATAATATATGGCCATAACGGTTATAGCAATAAATAACACAGGGTCATCAATCAATCTTGATGACCTTGGTGTTATTTTATCATCAGCAGAAACAAGAAATCTTACCGATTATTTTGATTTTATAGAATTAACAGAATCAGAAGATTTGATTAATAATGTTTCAAATGGAAATATTGGTATCAATGACGGTACTAATGATTTGAATATAGTTGATGCTTTACAACACCTCAATTTTGAATCTGAATATCAAGATTTGCAACAAGATGCATCAATAACTGGTAGTGTATCTACAGATCTGGCATGTGTTAATGTATCCAATGATAATATAGTTTCTATAAACTCAAATTGGACAAACTCATATTTTCCATCAACAGATTTTGAAAATAAACCATCAATCATAGAACATGATACATCAAACACTGATAGAATTTTAATAAAAGAAGATGGTGTGTATACTATAGGTGTATATTTTCAATCAAGGATGAATAACCCCACTCTTGATAAATGTTATTACAGAATATTAAAAAATGACACAACAGTAATATCTCTTGAAAGATATCAAAATTTATATAGAAATGAAATTCATTCGTTTGCTGATAATATAACAAGAACATTTATTGCCGGTGATTATGTAACAGTACAAACAAAAACTGATGGTAATGATGCAGATATAATCAAAAGTTCTTTTAATGTTACAAAACAAGAAGGTGTTAAAGGTGATACTGGATTGCCGGGTGGAACAACAGTTAATATTTTAGATGACGGTAATACTATTGTTCAAAATTCTGATAAATTAAATTTTATTGGTAATGTAACAGTTAGTGATGCTGGTAATTCACAAGCAGATATTAATATAGTTGGTAATTCACATGAATTTAAATACATAACGGTATATGATTCAAATGGAAATGTGGATATAAACCAATCCACAGCATCATTCTATGAATGGAATGCACAATTAATAAGAGATACAGATACATTTGATCATTCTACATCAACAAACTCATCAAGAATATATGTTTTGAAGGATGGGTTATATAAATTATCATATACATTATGTTATGATAATACAAATTCAACAAGAAAGAATATAAAAGCATATTTAAGATTAAATGGATCTACAGAAATAATACTAACAACAGCATCATCATATGTAAGAAACACAACGGATGATTATGGATCAATAACATTACCAGCGGTAATATCATCATTATCCAATGGTGATTATGTTGAATTAATGTACAAAAGAGAAGGATCATATGGTACTGTACACACATATGCCAACCAATGTTGGTTACAAATGGAATATATTAGAGGAATATAAATGGGTTTACAAAAAGAATTAACACTATCAAGCGGTATATATTTACCGGAAGCATATATAAAAATAATATCATGCAATTATATTTGTGATTATCATACTTCTGTGAAAGTTAATATATATAAAGATTATAATGCGTATCAAGATGGAAAAGAATGTATAACAACACTAACCCATACGTGTTCTACAGAATTTAATGAATTTTATAATCTAACCGTACTTGATGAAGAAGGTATAAATGTAATAAGTCAATCATACAAATGGTTAAAGACACTTGATTTTTATAAAGATGCTACTGATGTACCGGAGCCAAAATGAAAGTAATATTAAAAAATAGAATAAATGAACTTATCAATATTAGTGATATAGGTATTAGTATTTTACCCCTTGAAAATAAAGCTATAGATACTGATATCCAACCGTTAAATAATTCAAGAGAGTTGATTAGACTTATATCGGATAATATTATTGTTGTTAATAATTATGAACGTGATTTATTACCAACAGAAGGTGTGAAATTTATAACCACTAATCAATTATTGCCGTATGATGTAGATGGAAAATTATTTGTACACCAAACAAGCAGAAATCCCGGAACAACAACATATTGGACTGGACGCGGTGATAAAATTGATAATGCCATGGATGTTGGTAATGGTGAGTATCTTGTTCTTAGTAATTATCCTGATGAACCATCAGAAACTATAAAATATATGGAAATAAACACCATCCATAATAAAACAAATTTACACGAAGGATATTTTATATGGGAAAATGCTAAATTTGGTGATTATGTTTCTTTATCAGTTGTAACAAACACCGTTAATGTAGTACCTGCGACTAATTCAAACTATACACTATATAATGGATTTTTAGTAGTACCGGCATCAGGAAATGGCAATATAGATGTTACTTCTGATATTACTAATCCATGTATTTCAGGTGGGTCTTTTGTGGAAGTATATACCAATGAGGTTGGGTATAAACCACCAGCATACTGGAATGCAGATTTTGATATAACAACGGGTAGATTCACTAACATAGCACCGGCACCCCTTGGTAATGGTAAATATAATATGTATACAATAGAATTGGTTGCCAATAGATTTGTAAATAATATACCATTATTGGGATCTGGTTTTGAAAGATTACAGGCATCGGATTCCACAGTATTTCCACATGGTATGAGATTAAAATTAGAATCAAAAACCACAAATGATGATCATGAATGGCATGTTGGTGGAATTATAACAATGCATCGAGAAAAAACTGTTTAATTTATGGAAGATTGTAATATCTATGGTTCTGGTCTAATATATGGAACCGAATTGATATATGCCGATTGGTGTAAAGTAATATGTTATGATTTCGGTATAGATATCTATGACATTAATTCATCTATGCCAGTTTCAGGGTTTTACTGGAACATATACAGACGTGATACCACAATATCTGAATATGATGTTATAGATGAAAATCATATACTTGTAGATTCAGGTCAATCACTACAAAGTATGTTGAAAATCAATCTTGATGATTATTCACTAAAATTACTTGATACTGATTATCTCATTACGGCCAGTTTAGAATCAAGTGCAGCCAGTGCATCAGATATTACAAGAGTATATGTTAAATATTATCATTCTGATTATGTACGATCAGAAAAGAATTGTCCATATTTGTATAATAAAGTAGGGATACAGAAAGGATCTTGCATTGGAAATGGACGTATAGAAATAGAACCTAATAGATGGCAATTAATATCCATACCTATTCAATATGGGTATTGGGATGATACACAACATAAACTTGTGCATGATGGAATTACCATTGCAAAAATTCATAATTATGTAGTAAAACAAATAGAAGATGTATATGGTGTTCCTTGTGAAACTATGGTTGAAGTATTCAACACATACATAGGGGATAAAAATAAATACTATAACTTTATTCCTGGTATTACAGATCCACTATCCGTTCATAACTTTGAATTGGCATATCAGGATGGATCTAACCTTGAGTTCACAGGATTTTGGATTAAATCTATCCATAATACCAATTTTTATATAGATTGGGGAGAATCTTAACCAACATATTCAAGAGATTGACCACAATGTTTGCAACGATAATTTGCGGTTCCTTTCATTACACGATTATGACGAATGGATGTGAGTTCATAACTACGACATCCACACTTATAAGTAAATTTCTTAAGTCTACGAGTAGTGCAATTATCGGTATTGTAAGAATGGCACCGATTCGGATCAACACCGAGATAACGCATCATATTTTTCCAATTCTTTCCATGAATGATACGACGACCAGACCGGGTATAACTAAAACCATGCAGGAAATGAACCAAAAAGTGTGCGATTTCATGAGGGACAGTTGTTTCGAGAAATGATTCGGTATTTTCTCTCAGTAATACCATATTGAAGTTAAATGCCTTCACACTCTCATACTCATATTCAACACAACCGGATACCTTGCCACGTTTGGTAAACTTAATTTCAGGAATAACGATATCATATAATTGTGGATAATCTTTTTTGGCACCCTCAACCAGATTATTAATTTTTTCGATAACCAGTTTTTTGAGTTCGGTGTCAGTCATAATATATTCTCCGTTTCTTGTTTTCCCTTGATTATGTGTATACTATACAACATCTGGCAGGAAAGTCAAGCATAAAAATACCATTATTACCAATTTTTCGGTAATAATGGTATTACAAAGAGATAAATTTATTTAAAATCTTCTTCCGTTATTAGATCATCCACACAATCATCGTATATTGAAGTTGACACATCTTGAATAACTCTTGATCTTATTGGTTCTACTATATTTCCATACAAAATATAAATAACATCAATATATCTATAAAAATAACTTTCGATTTCTGGTATATCCATTTCAAGAGATTCAAGATATGCATGAACATCACTTTTTGTATCTGTAATTCGTATCCCATATACAAAATGTAAATTAATAAATCTTGAAACATTTGCCATATTTTCACAAAACTCTATCTTTTGTTCAAATGATCTACAATCATTACATCCAAATGAGTATGAATAATCAAACAACAAAGATAGTATAATAACTATAATACCGAATACATGTATCGTATATTTCATTTCACACCTTGAATTATCTTAATTCTATCAACATCAGTATCGTATGTTACAGACCTTGTATCAATAGTTTCACAGCTATCGAAATCATATGGAATATATATACATTCCACAATTTTGATAGTTAGAGTATTGCCATGATCAATAGAATCGATTGTTCTATATACTTTTGACATATCAGCATGATTTACTCTATATATATGACCGAAAATACATGATAAACATAGAACAGATGACAATAAGAATCCTATTAAAATTCTACCATTATAATATTCTGCCATAAAAATAACAAAAAGAATAATAGAAATAGCTCCAAACACAACCCCACCAATAATCATTATATTTTCTCCTTTTTAAGATTGTTAAATACTTCTTCTGTTATATATACACGTTCTACTGATTCGCACTTATCAAAGTCGAATCTCACAGGATTGCATTTAACTTTTTCAATAGCAATTTTACCAAGATCCCTTGTTGATTGAAGTTTATAATATGGATTTTCTGTATCAGCATAGGAATTAAAATGCCAAGTGGCAATTCCAAATGGAATTGCAAGAAGAACAAAAAATAGACTGATTGTAATACCAGTTTGATCATCATCAAGAGCACTAAGAAAAAATAGTACCACACCGGCCACCAAAAAACCACCAAAAAACACGCTCATTTTATACCTCGTTCATCAGGATATCTTTTACTTTATTCCCATCGGCCCTGTTACCGAAATGAGACATAATTGGTCTCATTGCCTGCATCTTATTTTTATATTGAGACAAATCAATATTTTCTTGAATCCATTCTTTTATTTCATCATCTGTAGCCTTTTTTGGAAGATAACCACATAGAAATTCATGTGTTTTCATCGCAAGAGAAAAAGATTCTTTATCATCATCACGATCAAGATATCCAAGCATTTCTTGAATACCATTTACTGTTGATATAATAATCTTTTCAACTCTGGCATCAGATACGTCTTTATCTTTTTCTCTCTGAATATCAGATTTTAACACCTTTAAACCATCACGAATTTCTGGATCAATAGATGTATCCTGTATATCCGCATAAATTCTTTTTTGTAACTCGCCCATTGTTTATCCTATATTAAATAATACTGTAATAAAATTGATAACTGCTGATGATGTAAAAATAAAATAACCAATAACACACCAAAACAGAATATCACCCAAAATTATGAAAAATAACACCCAATTAAAACTTTTAAGTCTATATTTAACATTTTTTAACATAATAACATCCCAATTCATCAATGTCAATTGAGAGATGTTTGCATATTCGTTTTAATGCCGGAATATACTTTTTTAACAATCTATCAACAGTTTCAGGTTCACTTTCTCTCAATTTTTCAATACGATAATAATCAAGGTTATCAAGAAGATCTGATATTTTTACAATGCTCGCCAATCTTGAACCACAAATACCTTTAATATAATCTTTATATGATACCCTTTTCTTATCATGAGTAATAAGAGTAATTACATCAAAGATAATATCTGGAAATCCTGATAGATCAAAAGATAATAGTCCTCTATCATAATCTTCATCAACATCATGAATAATGGATATTGATTTGAGGAGATAAATAGTTGAGTCACTTGTAATACCAGCCAATTCGGCTACCTTTACTACTCGTTCATCAACACGCATAGGATGTTCAATATAAGCATATCCAAGCTTATCTTCCTGTCCTAAATGTGCCTGAACAGCAATACTGAAACATCTTGAATGTATATCACGGATTGACATTAATCTTCCCCTGTAATAAATCGTATCATTTTGATAATTAAACCATTATTATCAACAATATTGGTATGATCTAACAAATCAATCAGAAATATGATTGCGATGAGTGAAACCCCAATCCAACTAAGAAACGTCATCATAAATATTACAATTAATGGAGGTGGCCCCAATGGTGATTTTTTTCCAAACCATACCCTATTCATAAATACAAAAAATATGAATGAAACAACAATACCAATACCATAAAATTCAAAGAATCCCATTATTTTTGCAACTCCATTACTTTGTTTTCAAGCCATTCAATATAAGTAACATCTGGTTTTTCATCATTATATTCATCAAGAAGTGGGTTTTGATCTTTTACCCGAAACGGAACATCAAAACCACCATCAAGATAGAGTGTTTCGATACCATCCTTGGGATACATACCGGCCTCAATACCTGTCAATGACGGTTCACCGTTTCTATCATACCATACAGGACTATCGAACAGTTTATTATTTTCTTCAAATTCTTTAAGATCAATAAACAGTTTATATACATCATCACCATCATGAATAATATCGACAATGCGACCCATCATATTTTTCTGAATATACGATATAAAATCATTGATATCGTTAGTATCAAATACAACGACAGGTTTTAATCCATTATTTATATAATTTTCAATAAATTCATTAAGAGTCATAATATATTCTCCGTTTCTTATTTTCCCTTGATTATATCTATAATATACAATATTATATGGAAATGTCAAGAAGTTTATTTCGTAATAATATCGACTGGTTGTATATTAAATCTGTCATTTGTTCGTGGATCTATGCCAGAATAATCGTCATGCATAGATGTAACACAAATACAATCATCACATCCATATTTCATTAATCACCACCAGTATTGTGATAATCCGGTTCATACAAACACTGAGGAATATTATATAGTATCATTCTTGAATCTCCGCATACATATACCATTCAGGAACAGTATCTTTATCATTAAACGAATTATAATCATTAACAAATAATTCAGCCTGGTCATATGATGTAAATTCTTTAATTTCATCAAGTTTACGACCCATGACACTATCCATTTCCCAAATATAAACTTTCGTCACAACTACACCTCTATATTTTTGAAATTATCGGGAAGATATTTCCTATATAACATGAATACCCTATCTTTGTCAAGTATCAATTCAATATCAGGTCTATATTTATTGATAAGATTACCAATCAGTCCGGTATGACAGACAAACGATCCATAATTCTTTATCTGTTTTTTTATGGATTGTGAATATGGGCACCAACAGCATAACAAAATATGAACATTATTATCAAGATTGTCTAACCAATTGAATACTATTTCCTTATTCTTAACTATATACTTTAACCATTCATGTCTATATTGTTCTGGGCTTGAACCTTTTAATCTTAATCTATTACCATTTACATCATAAGCACTAAGAAATTCAAGACGTTCATACGGATATCCAGATGGATTAAATCTTGAGACACTATATGGTTTAATATTGTCAAATAAATTTAAAATTTTTTTACTTTTTTTAAATGAACTTAAAATAACACTCATATTATTACTATACAACATATCTGGTCGATTGTAAAAGAGTTATAAAAATTATAAATGTTTAATATTATTATAATAAAAAAATTACATCTAATGCTTGACATCTTGCTTTTTATATGGTATTTTAAGCCTTGTCAAAGGGGCAAAAAAAGATATATATAGGGTAGAAATAGATAGAATATAGAATATTATTACCTTATACCTGAACAGTTAGACACCTTGTGTGTCTAACTGTGAATGGTCTGTATATGGTTTAATGATTATTTTTTTGGTTTTTTGGTGATTTACACCAATCCCTCCATAATTATATCTTTCTGATATAATCTTTTCCCATCATAAGTATATAAATACTGTTAGAATTTAATAGATAATATATGATAAATGTAGCTTTTAATGGTAATATATACGATAAAGATGGAATAATAACCACAGATGTAGCCTATCGTTTATATTTCAAATCAAATAATACAAATTCATCCACAAGTAGATGGTCTGATATACGTTTTACAGAACCTAACTTACATCAATATAACATTAATCTTGGTGATCCAGACTTATTAGGTAATACAGGGTCATATAGTATTGGTGATGAAGTTATTATTCTGTTATGGACACCTATGCAAAATGATCACACAGATATTAATTTAATACAGTGGGGTGCTATACACTATGTGCTTGATGATAGACAAACATATCCACAAGATGTTCAAATATTAAATCATCAAACACCAACATGTTCATTTTCTTTTGATGGATCATATGTAAATGAAAATGTATATATTCTTGATGTAGGATCTACAGATGATTATTATTGGATATTTTCAAACAAAGATCATTTTCAAGAATGTAAAAGATATGGTCAATTTATATTTAAAATGAATTGTTTGTCAGATACATCTATAGATATAAATTGGGGTGATGGAACAATAGAATCAAATTTAAATCTTGATGATGCACCATTTAATCATATATATAGCACATCAGGTGATTATGATATATATGTAACACTTACGAATATTGATTCATTAAGTTGTAATCAACATATACAAACACATATAACATATAGAGTATATAATGGATTGAATTGGCAGGAACCAGTATATCTAAATCAAAGTAAAACATATACACCGTCGATAACAGGTAGTATAAATAGAATAGATTTTGTTGATTATTATATTGATGATATATTAATATATGATGGATTGGATTATGATGAACAGTTTAATCATACATTTACAACTGTTGGTCAACATACTATTAAACAATGTATAAATTATAATGATGGTTTTCAAGATAAAATACAATGTGAAGAATATGTGATTAATATAAGTCCACTCGCTCACTATACTGAATATGATAATGAATGTGGTCTTGTATTTGTAAGTGATTCTATTATAGGATCACCACCAGTATATAACTATCAATGGGATGTAACACATCTTGGTAATGTTATTTCACATATAGAGGGAAGTGATAAAGATAAATTCTATTATTCATTTCCTTATACCGGGACATTTAGAGTTAGATTACAAGTAACAGACAAATTCAATACTTCAAGTTATGAAAAAGAGTTTGAGATAACTGAATGTCAATGTAATGATAGTTCTGGTGGTGGGGGTGGTGGATCATCACCTTGGATTTATAATGAAAGTAGAGAATATATACCGACTATAAAAATAGTTAATGTTGAAAGTGATGATGTTGATCATAAAATTCTTATAGTTGATATAAAAGAATATGATTGATATAAATACTAAATATAAATGAGGAATGATATGTTATTAGAGTTTGATAAGAATAAAGAAAAGAATGTTCAAATGGTGGTGGAAGCATCAGGTATTGATGAGAATACACTTGATATAACATTCAATGTCATTGTTAATGACATAAAATATGGATTTCCTTGTAAAATACAAGAGAATAGAGTAATAATAAAAGTGCCAGCTCTTGGCACCATCATCAATGATCTAAAACCGGGAAAATATAGAAGTACTCTTGATATTACATCATCTGGCAAATATTTTTTACAACCATTTAATGAAGAAATAGAAATTATAGAAGTTCCTGATGTTAAAATTGATAAAGGATCTTTACAAGAGGATAAGTTATCTGTGGTTGTATCAGAATTAATAGACGATGACAAACCAGTTAAAGTTGATGAAAAAATAATTAACAAACCTAAAAAATTTGGAAAAGATGATATTGATGAAGATGTTAATGAAACACCTACAATGGTAATGGATAGAATAGTTGATGATGAAAAGAAAAAAGAATTAACATCATTGTTAGATAATATATTTGAATAGGAGAATATGTAAATGAAATTAGTGGATATTAAAAATGCCGAACCAGCTCTAAGAAAATTGGCCAATGCTGAATTACCTATAAAACTTGCGTTTCAGATAAGTTCTGTTATTGATGAAATAGATCCTCATTTGTCCAAATTTGAAGAATTTAGGGTATCTCTTGTAAAAAAATATGGGATAGAGACTGAAAATGGAATAGAAGTTCCAAAAGATAAGATTGGTGAATTTAATGATGAAATCAATAATCTTTTAAATGCTGAAATTACAGTAAATATCACACCAATCAAACTTGACAATATATCAGACGTTGATAATGTTAAGTTTTCTGTGAGAGATTTAAAATCATTAATGATATTAGGATTATTGGTTGATTAAAGGATAGTTATGTCTAAATTTAATACAGGAAATATTAAAATCGATGCATCTAAAGGTATTAGGTTTATTGACAAATATAAAAATGAACACCTTATTCATTGGGATGATGATAATGAACAATTCATTTTGAATGGTACTGTAAGTGCTGATGGATATATCGATGCCACTAATGCTCATATAGATGATCATGCACCAACACCATCAGATGTCGATTATATAGTACCTACATTATGGATAGACACTAGCGATTCAAAAGTATATATATTAAAAAATATAGAAAATGGATTGGCTGTTTGGGATACATTAACAACAAACCAAACTGGTGTTATAGATGAAAGAATAACTATAAATGATGGTACTTATGAACCACAACAGGTGCCATTCCATTTATGGTTTATAACAGAATAAAAATAACTGAAAAGTTATAAAAAAGGAGAAAAATATGGGTTATAAAATTAATATTAGAAAATCAGATAATTCTGGTTGGATTAACTTGCTTCAAGATCAGTATGTTATTCATGATTATACTACAACTGGTATAGGAACAAGTGCTACTGCTGATGTAAGAGCAGCTCTTCAATTTTTGATGGAAAACAAGATTGAAAGAGTTGTTGATATTGTATCACCTACAGTAAATGATGATGGTCATCAAATAGGTACAATTTGGGTAGATACTACAACTGATACTGCTTATATTTGTCTTGATAACACTTCTGGTGCTGCTGTTTGGCATACAACAGGAATGACAGAAGAAGAAGTGCAAGATATTGTTGGTGGTATGGTAGAAAGTAATACTGAAAGTGGTATTAATGTTACATATGATGATGCTGCCGGTAAATTAAATTTTGATGTCAATGATCCGGTTATAACTCTTAGTGGTGATGTTAATGGTAATGCCACCATGACAGACCTTGGAGATGTAACAATAACAACAACTATTTCTGGTGGTTATTATAACCAACAAGAATCAGATGATAGATTTGTTAATGTAACCGGTGATACTATGACCGGTCCTTTGACTGTAAATAGTACATTTAGTGTGTCTGCCGGACATTATATTGATGAAATTTCTACAGATGGTACTTTGGCAGGTAATTCTGATACAGCTGTACCAACAGAACAAGCTGTTAAAACATATGTAGATGCTAAACTATCAGGTCTTGATTGGAGAAATTCTGTAATAAGTGCGTCTGCAGATACACCACCATCATCACCATCTGTCGGTGATAGATATCTTCTATTGGCCAATACTCTTAATGGTGATTGGAATGGGCATACTGATGATGTGGCCGAATGGGATGGATCTGCATGGGTATTCAACACACCAGAAAATGGATGGACACTACATGTTGATGATGAACAAAGGTATTATTCATATAATGGTAATACATCCACATGGGTTCATCTCGGTGTAGAAGTACAACATAATTCACTTAATGGTCTACAAGGTGGTTTAAGCACAGATGAATATTTCCATCTTTCTGAATCAGAACATGATGCTATCACAGGATCAAAGGCACAAAATACTGTATTTGCGGCTCCTGATGGTGTTTCTGGTGTTGGTTCTTTCAGATCGCTTGTGCCTGACGATATTCCAACTCTTGATTCTACAAAAATTTCTGATTTTGTAGAAGCCGCACAAGATGCTTATGGTTCTCTTGTAACATCTGGATCTCAGGATAATATAACAGTAACATACGATGATACCAATAATAAGGTAGATTTTCATGTAAATATTGGTGTGGCTGCATCAGCTTCAGATATTAATAATGCCGGTCTTGTATCGTTCGATAGCTCACAATTTACAGTAGATTCAAATGGATTTGTACAATTTGTAACTAATTCAACAATTGATCATGGTGATCTTCTTGGTCTTGGTGATGATGATCATACACAGTATGTTCATATTTCAAACCAAAGAACTATTAATGCTGTTCATACATTTAATCCTACAACAGCCGATACAGCACCATTTATTCTTGGTGATAATGCTAAGTATGCATGGGTTGAAGGCTTGAATGCCGATATGGTAGATGGACATCACTGGAATGTATCAAGCACATCTAATGAACCAACAACTACACAAGCTGATGATATTTGGATTGAAGTAACTGCATAATAGTGGTTAATTTCTCATAAAATATAGGGTGGTTATACCACCCTATATTATTAATTGGATTCGTGATATGGGTTACAAATTAAATATAAGAAATGCCTTAGATTCGGGCTGGAATAATATACTACAAGATCAGTATATAGAACACAATTATACTACAACTGGTATAGGAACAAGTGCTACTGATAATGTAGAATCGGCACTAAAAGAAATACATGATAATTATGTGCCTGATAGTATAGATTCATATCGTTATAGAGAAACAATAACTACTGCATCTTCGGCATGGATAATAACACATAATTTAGGTGAAAAATTAATAAATGTTACGGTCATGGATAGTAGTGATGATACAATGATAACACCATCACAAATAAGCTATGATTCTACAAATCAATTGACTATAACATTTACTTTGCCAGTATCAGGTGAAGTTTTATGTATTAAATAATCAATTTAATATTATACAATATATATAAATATATATTAAGAAAACAATTTCATTGTCTGACGGGAATCACAAACCCGGTTGGTAATATTTCTCAATCTTTGATTATCAACATACAGGATGAAATTTTCTATAAAGATTTTTAACAATTTACTCTTGTATTTAACAAGATACAAAAATAAAGGAGAAATATATGTATTACGCAATAATTAGACCTTCTGTATCTGGATCTTCAGTATCAGCATCATTTACCGGTGCTTTTTATGATTATATTACAGAAAGTATTATAGATCCACATAAAGATCAAGGAATGTTTATTGAACCAATGGATTCAATACTAACACCTATTAATCAAGCAGAAATTACACAAGCAGAAGTTAATAATATGATGGCCGGACCATCCGCCACACCAGATCCAGTTCCAATGCCTGTTTACAGAAATGTAACCAAGGATGATGCTGTAAAAGCAGTATCTTTTTATGTGGATGATACAAAAAGAAATGAGAATAAGAAAAATTTTACATATACTCATTCTGTGTCTGGTGATCATGAATATTTTGCCGATGTTGATTCTATTCAGGCAACACAAAATCAATGTCTTACCATGAATGATAATGATCCAATTCCTACAGTAAATGGAAAATGGAAAACAGCCGAATTTGAAGCAGATGGTGTTACACCTGTTTATGTTTCATTTACCGTTAGTGAATTTAAGAATTTTGCAAAAACTCTATTTGATAGAGGAGCTGCAAATTTTGGTAACAAAGAATCACATATCAATAATCTATTAAATATGCTTTCTGATGATACAAAAACAATAGATGATATTTTTGAATATGATTATTCTGGTGGATGGAATTAATAGCAAGATAAAAATATAATAAGTTTAGGAGAAATCTAAATGAAATTTCATAATATACGAATGGTAGGCCCATTCAATAATGAACATTTGGCTTCATTACCTACCTTTGATACATCAAAAGATCCTGGTCGTATGGTTTGGCTTAATGACGGATCATTGTGGTATGGTGAAACAGACAGATGGGTTAAAATACTCGCCAGTGATAATGGTGGAAATACAAGACACAATGATCTTGTTGGCCGTGATGATAATGATTGTCATCCAATTTCGGCTATTACAGGTCTTGAAGAGGCCCTAAGATATGCTGGTATGCGATGGGAACTTGTTGATAACACATCATGGACAGTACAGGATCATGTTGGATATCTTGTTGATACTACTGGTGGGGCTGTAACCGCAACTCTTCCTGCAGTAAGTGGTATGGCACCATCCGCATCACTTGGTATGGTGACAGAAATTGTTGATATGGCCGGTTCATTTGATTCAAATGAAGTGACAGTAGTTACACCTGATAATGCACTCATTATGGGGTTGAATGAATCACTTGAAATTGATACTGAATGGGCATCGGCTACCTTGGTATATTCTGATTCTGCCCATGGATGGATTGTTACTGATGGTAAATCTGGTGGATGTCAAGGTGGTGGTGGACTTGGTGGTATGCAATGGAATATTGTAGATGCCAATACCAGTGCTCAACCATTTAACGGATATTTTGTTGATACTGAAACAAGATCAGTAAGAATGACATTATCATCCACACCAGAAGAAGGTGATATTGTAAAAATTATTGATTATAATGGTTTTGCACATACAAATAATATAATTGTAGATGCAAATGGTAAAAAAATTGCCGGATCTACAAACGATCTTACATTAAATGTCAATAATACAGCATTAACACTTATTTATTCTGATGCCGAAGAAGGATGGGTAATTGAAAGTATCTACAAAGATACAGGATTACAATGGAATAAAATAAATTCAAATACTAATGCATTGGCATTTAATGGATATTTTGTTGATACAGAAAATACATCTGTTACATTAACACTCCCAACATCACCAAAACAAGGAACTATAATCAAAGTTCTTGATTATAATGGTTTTGCAAATACCAATAATATTTTTATTGATCCGAATGGTGATAAAATTAATGGTGATACGAGTGCATTTGTAATGAGTGTTGATCGTGGTTCCGTTACATTTATCTATTCTGATAGTGGTGAAGGGTGGTTAATTGATAATGCATATAAAACCAGTGAAACTGGTGGTGGTATTATTGATTATAATATGACTATATATTTGGCACCGGATACAGCTGGTGATTCACCAACTGGTGTTGTAGGTTCGGATATAACTGGTGATGGATCTGATACAAGACCATTTTTTAGTATTAAAAGAGCTTATGAATATTTAAAAGATTATCGTATTAAAGTTGGAAATACAGTATCAATTCACGGTCTTCCTGGCAAATATCATTATACAGAACAACATGCTGTCGTAATAGATCATCGTGATTCAAAATTTATAAATATCGAATTTGAAACATGGAATAATGATTATCATTTTTATCAAAGTGTTGATACAAGTGTATCATATGGTGTAGATACATCAAATTATGATGCTGCTACTGGTACAGGATATATACTTCTCACATTTACAATGAATGGATGGGAAACCGGAAATAAAGGTGTACAAATTGGTGATTATGTAAGATTACATACTGGTGATGGTGGTAATAATCCACATGAAAGAGGTATTTATAATGGATATTTCTTAGTTACAGATGTAGATAATACAAATCATGAAATAACTATAAGATATGATTATCCTGGTTTTATGGATTCTTCTGTTAATACACAATTAACTACATTTCAACAATATAGTATGTCTATTACAAGATTTGCAGCTCATGTATATCTTAATATTACTGATACATCTTTATTAAAAGATGGTTATTTCATATATTCAGAATATGGTATTGGTAAAATAAGAATGAGCTCCAGTTCCAATTCAAAAAATGTTAGTATGTTTTATGTTTATGATGGTGTTATACCATTTTATAGTGTTAATTTAAATGGTTTCAACACAGGTTCATATCTTATAAATCTTCTATTGAAATTTTATGAAGGTGGATGGGTAGATGGTTATTTTCCAACATTTACAAATTGTAATACAGCATTAATATTAGATCAATCATCAGTAGATGTTAATAGAATATCAATCAACGGTTGTCAAGAAGGATTTATTGTTAAAAATTCATCATCTGTAACTTTTACAAGTGATTTACGAATAACTACCATTATGAATAATAAACATTATGGTTTTAATTTGGATAATTCTATTTGTAAATCAGAAGTACCATATGATTATAATGGAAAAATTCTATTAGGATATAATGGTGTATCAATGGCCGTAATGAATAATTCATTTATGATTGGTAGAGGTATTTCTATACTACATGCATACTATGGAATGTTATTAAGATCATCATCATATAGATCATTTACTGATGCAGCGGAAGATTTGAGTGGAAAGCCACAACAAGAAATAGGAAGTTGTCATACTGGTATAATGGCATATGAAGGATCATTACTTTATACTCGTAATATGAAATTTACATGGTGTTCAACTGAAGCCATATATGTTGTTAATTCAGCATATCAAAATGATGGATATGTTACTACATTTCAAGAAAATTATTATGATATACATACATTGAGAAGTACAGCTGAGATTGAAAAAATAAATTCTGATAATTGTCATCATGACGCTCTTTTATTAACACAATCAACAGTCGAGGTTAATGATTCAACAATAACGGATGCTTCTCTTAGAGGTATATATTATCTTGAATCACAAGGTCGTATCGTAAATGTTAATGTATCTGATTGTGATCGTGGTATATACATTAAAAACAGTCTTGTAAGAATGACAAATGATGGAAGTCATAATGTTCAAAGTAATAGTACATATAATATAGAATGTTATTCAAATGGTGAAATTAACATATACACCGATAATAATATAACTAATACCAATCCAGCTGCGAATACAGCCCCTTCTACAAGTGGTTATAATTCTAATAACTATATTGGTATGACTGTATATTAAATATAAATACATTAAAACATAAAGAGGAAATAAATGAGTAAAGCAATAGACTATATATCCAGTTGTGGTGGAGCCGGGTTTACTTGGGAAAATAAAACCAATAGTTTCAGTGTTCAAAAGAATTTCGGTTATTTTGTTGATACTGAAACACAGGCTGTTACAGCCACATTGCCTTCTTCCACAACAGTAGGTGATTCTTTTTATATTGTTGATCAGAATGGTACTGCCAATTCTGCAACACCGATTGTTGTTGAACCTAATGGTGGTAAAATTCAGGGTTCATCAGATCCAATGATTATTAGTTCCCCATATACTTCTATATATATGGTGTATGCCAATAATATTGATGGATGGGTGGTGGCAGATGGTAAAGCTGGTGATTGTGGTATAGCACCTACTGATAATATCATCCCAGTTGATACAACTATATATGTTGCCCCATCAGCAAGTGTTGATGGTGTTATTCCGGTTGGTTCTGATGTAGATGGTGATGGTTCATATGAAAAACCATTCTTTAGTATTAAAAGAGCTATAGAGTTCCTTGAAAATTATAGGATTAAAGTTGGTGTATATGTAACTATTAGAGGATTGCCTGGCAAATATCAATACAATGATAATCATGTTGTAGAAGTTAAACATAAAGATGCCAAATATATTAAAGTTCAATTCGATATGATGGAATCAGGTTATTATCATCAAACAACAATAACTGGTGATACAGTAACACAAGATACATCAAACTCATCATATGATCTTATAGAATTTACTGTTAATAATATAGGAACTGGTCATAATCAAATACAAGCTGGTGATTATATTAAAATATACGCTAATAATGATTTATGGGATATATCATCAAATGCTTCATGGAATGGTTATTATAAAGTTGAATCTGTAGATGTACCAAATAATAAAATTACTATTATATTTAAAAGACATCAAGAAAGTGGATCATATAGTGGTAGTCATTCGTATTTATTACCAACAACAGTTACTAATAATACTATAAATGTTTTAAAATTATCCACACATATATATTTTAATCCTTCTTCGATAAATAATAATAATTTTTTCTATTCTGAATTTGGTTTTGGTAGTATTCAAATTAATATATCTGATGAATATTATTATACAAATAATGTTAGATCAGAGTATAAAGCAATTTCAATATATGATGGTGTATTGAATGATATTATATTAAACATTAATGGTTTTATAATAGGATCATACTTAGAAAATCTTAAAATATATTTTATTGATACAGATATAAAAACTTATTCTTTTATAACATCATGTGATACTGGTATTAAATGTGTACAATCAAATGTTAAAATACCGTGTATATCTACTAATAATAATAATACAAGTATATCTTTGCATAATAGTATATGTGACTTTATAGGTAATAATTTTTCAATTAGTTCAATATCAATTAATAATTATAATTTTGGTATTTATTCTGAAAAATCTATAATGCATTTTTATACTAATAACTCATATTATGCATTTTGCAGTTTTTATAATTTACATGGTATTTCATTATGGAGAGAATCAACAATGAGGGGGGGTACGGTATTATCAACCAATAATCATACTGGTTTAAATGTTACAACATCAAGTATATCTTTAGGATCTAATACTTCTGTATTTAATAATAATAATCATGGTATTGATGCTAATAATGGATCTATAATAAATGTTACTGGTATAAATTGTCAATATAATACAACAGGATTATATATAACTGAAAATAGTGGTACTGTTACTGATGGAAGCCCAACAATATTAACACATAATAATACTGGATTATATGCACTTTCAAATTGCAATATACGGGTATTAAATGCGGAAATTAATAATAATTCATTTAGAGGTGTTGAAATAAGAGAATCTTCGAGTATGCTTATTAATAATTCAAATATTAATGATAATGATTATGGTATATATTGTGTTATTAATAGTAAAATTATGATACGAAATGAAACATCATCATATAGAATAAATAATAATACCAGCAATAATGTTAGATTAACTGATAATGCAGAATGTATAATATATACACATGATGCTATAACGAATACAACGCCAAGTAAAAATACATCACCATCATATAGTGATGTCCATGGTGGGTGTTATATTCTTGAAGGTATTATTTAACATAAATACTATAAAACATAAAGAGGAATAATAAATGAGTAATGCAATAGATTATTTAGTTAGCAGTTGTGGTAACTTCATGTGGGAAATCAAAACCACTGACTTTGTGGCCAAAAGTGATACAGGTTACTTTATCGACACATCAAGTGGTTCTGTGTCTGCCACATTACCTTCAACCGCTTCAATCGGTGATCAAATATATTTCGTTGATTCAACTGGTTCATTTAGTGATGCCGATAAAGTTGTGATCCTTAATAATGGTCATAACATTATGGGTAAATTCGATGTAATGGAAATCACCGAAAAATATATGTCAATATATCTTGTATATGCTGATACTACAAAAGGATGGGTAATTGCTGATGGTAAAGGATGTGATGAAGACCCTAATGGTGGTGAAATTACAGTAGATACAACTATATTCTTGGCACCATCTGCATCAGCATATTCACCAACAGGTATTATAGGATCTGATGTTACTGGTGATG
>Ga0256843_1000605_pt1 | contig 30361 bp, 40 predicted proteins | sample AlvinellametaG_FD_191572 | JGI IMG/M metagenome (GOLD analysis project Ga0256843, IMG submission 191572) | Pompeii worm associated microbial communities from hydrothermal vent at the East Pacific Rise, Pacific Ocean - Alvinella | ecosystem: Host-associated > Annelida > Integument > Unclassified ...
TAATAAATAAGATATAATTTTAAAAAAGGAGTTATTATGGCTATAGAAATAGAAAAGAAATTTTTAATAGATTTAGATTCTTTAAAAGAAGAACACCCTAATATTTTAGAAAATCCAATTGAAATTAAACAAGGATATATAGCAAAGACAGAAGATAATACAGTTGTCAGAGTTAGAATTGCTAATAAAAAAGGTTTTTTAACAATAAAAGGTGCAAATATTGGTTGTTCTAGACCAGAATTTGAATATGAAATTCCATATGAAGACGCTTTAACAATGTTAAATACATTATGTACAAAAAAAATAATTAAAAAAAGATATTTATTAAATTTAAATAAACATACATGGGAAATTGATATATTTGAAGGGAAAAATAAAGGCTTAATTATCGCAGAAATAGAATTAACTAATGAAAATGAATTATTTGAAATTCCAAAATGGATAAAAAAAGAAGTAACTAATGATAAAAAATATTATAATTCAAATTTATTAGAAAATGAATAATTATTTTATTCTTTTTCTAACTTCTTCTGAATGTTTTAAATTATCAAAATTTATATTTTGATAAGAATTTAAATGTCTAGAATTATTTTTTTTAGTAGAAGTTGAAAGTCCAATACTCTTAATATTAGTTTTTCTTGTATATTTTGAAAAAATTTCATAAAATCTATACATAAATGTTGGTTCTAAATTATTCATATTTTTTATACCTTAAAGATAAAAATGAAAAAGTCAATTAAGACTTCTTCATTAAATTTAAACCTTTTGAAATAAAAAGTCGCTTATAAGAATCAAGATAACTTTCATTATCTTTACCATATAAAAAATCAATTGTATAATTCAAACAAGTAATTAGGTGAGCATTTTTATCAATTGCTGATTGAATTAAGTTTGAACATTTTCGATTTCTCAAATTTTTAAATAAATGTTTAGAATCATATTGATAAGAATTTCTTTCATTTCTTTCAAAAATTATTTCTTTTACAAAACTTTTTTTAATAAGTTTGTAAAATGGAACTATTTTAAAAGACGAAGAAAATTCTTTGTCTTTAATAAAATTTTCTTTTTTCTCAGTAAAAATTATTAACTCACCTGTTTTTAAATCTTTTAATCGAATAAAAACTAATGGAAGTTTTAAATACATTCCTATTCTATTCCCTTTATAATGATACCATAAATTTTTCATATATTCTAAATATATTTAACTATAGGATCATGGAACCTCAACAACTTTATTTTTAATTTTTTGGTTGAATATATTTTTTATCTTAAGCTAGTCTAAAAATATAGATTTTAAATTTTATCTTATTTAAAGAAAATGTTTTATATAATTATATATATTAAAAAGGGTTATCAATGTTTAGATTAAATTTATTAGAAAAAAGAAAAGAGAGCTTTTTAAAGAGAGCTATTGAAACTCATGGCGATAGATATGATTATTCTTTGGTTGAATACATTAATACTAGTACACCAGTTAAGATTATTTGTAAAGAACATGGTGTATTTGAATTTAATAGCTAGTTATATGATAAAATATTCTTAATTAATAAAGACTTCAAAATACGAGACATTTATTGATTTTTATTATTTTTCAAGAAAAAATAAATTAGATTAGATCATGGAACAATATTGTATTTAATTTATTAGGTTGTTTCGTTAGAGAATAGTTTATGTTTGTAATATTAAATTATAAATTAAGTGGATATAAGTTTGTATATGAGAAAAATTCCCATATAGCAGTTGTGCAATCTGAAATAAATGAGATTCCCAAAAGATATTAATAGCCGATCTCAAAAATTAAATTGGATAGCTAGAAAATCAGGATATTCTTCATGGAATCATTTTAAAAAACTTGTTCCTGATAAAAATACTTGCTTGAATGATTTAGTTGAAAGAGAAGATATATTTATAACTATTGGCAAAAAGAGATCTGAGATTATAAATAGTTATATCGAAACATATAAAGTTCTTTATGGAGATTTAGCATTCTTTTTTCGTTTTGAAAAATATCCAGTAGCTTATGAATATAATATTAATTTTTTAGAAGAATTGTTTACTGAAGAAGAAATTGTATTAGAAAAAAGAAACTTTTTTCATATTAATAGAAATTTTTTTATTTAGAAAAAATATATCAAAAAGATTTTGATTTTTTTGACGAAATAATTATTATAATCCATAATATATTATGGAAAGAAAAAAATAAAAAGAGATTGAATAGATTTTTAGAAAATAAACCAGAATAATTTATAAATTTTTTCAAAAGCTTTATTTTTTTATTTTTCTTCTTAATACAAATTATCAATTTGTCTATTTTCTTAGACATAAAGGCGTACATGGTTTCAATAAATAATAGTTTAAGAGATTTATCTCTTTACATAACAACCTCTCCTCGGGCAGCTTTTGCTGACTATTTAACGAGTGAAGTTATATCTTGAAAGGATATGTAATGTTTAAATTAGTAATACTTAATAAAGAAAATCTTGCGGAAGTAAGATTTGGTAAAAAACAAATCTCAGTAAGAGATTTGTTAAAAAAAGAAAATCTTTCTAAAGAAGAAGATAAATTTTCTTTTTTAGAAAATTTAAGCAAAACTATCATTGCAAATGGCAATGATACAATGTTAGAATACCACACTAAAGGTGTGGTGTTCTACTTAGGGGAATATAGGAGTATGAGAGATCATACACCTTGGATATTTAATCCAACCCTAAGTTACTATACTCCAAATACAGGAATTGGTGCTCTCACTGAAAAGTGGTATGAGTATGAATTTCCGAAAGGAATTGTTGCTGGTATGGAACAGTATGGCGAAAGTAATGCTGTATATACTAGCAAAAAAACTGGAATAAACCCAGTTCTTGTTACTCTTCTTAAAAGCGAGTTCATGTATGAACTCGACGCTTTAGCGAAAGCTAAAGAAGAAGGGTTAAATCTAATGTTAACTAAGGATCAATGGGAAATTTTATTAAAAAATTTCTCAAAACACCAGTTAAGAGATAAATACTTCTCTGAAATGGCTTATTATAGTCCATTAGTTAAATTTATTTAAAAACCAGTTCAAAGATAGCGTCACACGACGCTGCCTGGTTCCCTCTTTTAGGGGAGTTTATTACATTTTAAGCTAAATATTCCTGCTCCACCTGCTCAAAGATCTCTCTTTTCTCTGGGTGGTCGTGGAGTTGAGTTTTTCAACTTCATTTCTAGTTTTTTAAGAAATTCAATTTTATCTAATTGTTCGTTAGTTCTGTCTTTACTGGCATGTCCATATTTTTCTTTTTTATACCACTCAGCCAAAGAGGGATTTTCTGTTCTTTTAGGGAATCTATTATTATCTTCAATAAAGCTTAAAATTCTTTCATATTTTTCATTCCAAGAATCTATTAATTTTTGTTTAGGATTTAATATGTATGGAGATATTTTATTAAATTCATTAATTTCTTTTTCTGTTAATAATCCTTTTTTATAGATATTTCTTAGATAAGCTATTAAATTATAAACGTCTTTTTCTTTTCTAATTGGCAGCCTATTATTTTCTTTTAAAAAGTCTTTTATGATTATAATTTTTTCTTCTGTACTTGTTTTTTTCTGATTATATTTTAAATTAAGTATTTTTAGTCTCTTTTTTAATCCTGAACCTGTAATGCCTAATTCTTTGCCAATAGATTCTAGAGATTCCCCATTATTTAATCTTTCAACTATTATTTTATAATCAATCTGATTTAATGAATTTATTTTTTTTAATCTACAATTGTTACATTTAGATATTGTTATTTTTTTATAATTACCACATTCACATATATACCCAGTTTTTACCTTCAAATGTGGATATAAATCCTTAAAATAATCTTTAACTAATTTTTTAGAATTATTTTCTTGAATCATTTGATTGATTTCTTTTTCTGTCGGCAATTTTGAATTTGTCATATGTTTATTCTTTCCACAATATGTTTCTTGTTGAGAATCACAATTGGGACATAGAAATCGTAAATTATTTAAGGAATGATTTGTATTATTGCCGTCTATATGATCTAAAGTAAGAGTCAATTTTTTTCCTTGCCATTCATTGATTCCACATATATCACATTTGTATTCAATTAAATTTTCTTTAAGAACCCTATTTCTAACTACACCTCTTGAAATTTTAGAGTTTTTTATAAAAATTTTGTCATTTGTATATTTTATTATAGGTAATTGTGAAAGGTGATTATATTTATATAAAAATTCTAAATAATCAATATTTTCTTCTTCCATTCTTTGTTTTAATATTTCAGCATTTGCACTTCTATTTTTCAATCCAAAAAAATTAAGAATTTCTTCTATGGTGTGAGAATATTTTATTATTTTATGAAAAAGTCTTTTTTCTAATTTAAATATAGGACTAGTTCGTTTATTATGTTCTGGAATTTCAAGATTAAATTCTTCTAATATAAAATCTAAAATAATATAATGTTGGTTATTTACTTTATTTACATTTAAAATTTTTTTAATAATAGTAGCTTTGGATAATTCATTGTTAATCATTTTTTCTAATGTAGATTTTTTGGTTTTTAATATTTTCTGTTTATCTGTCATAATTAAATCCTTTTATTTTATTTTAACATAAAATTGTCAGGAAATCAAGAATCAAACTTATTTGGTCCGGGAGGCAGGATTTGAACCTGCGAAATCACATACTCCCAAAGTATGGGGCTTAGACCAGACTTGCCAACACCCGGAAGAAGGGATAAAGCTTTTAGTTTCACTAACTGAATTAGTTACTTACAGGTATTACCACGTGAAGGTAAGCTTAATTAATACCTATGCCCCAATTCGAATCGAACGAATATCCCAACATTCAAAGTGTTGTGTTTTGCCTTTAAACTATGGGGCAATATTGTTTAAAAATATTATTTTTGGTGTGGCTACTCGGAATCGAACCGAGATAAAATGTTGCACAGACATTGATACTAACCATTGTACTATAGCCACCAAAAAACTTTCCGAAGAAAATTTATTGCTAACTATATCTGGTGGGTGCCCTTGGATTCGAACCAAGAAGGCCAAAAGACAAGAGATTTACAGTCTCCCCTCGATACCATTACGAGACTAGACACCCAATTTAATATTTGGTTGAGAATAGTGAACCTCTCAAGCGGACTTCAAAGGCCTGTGCATACGCCTGTTTGCTAATTCTCATTAATTTACTATATCTGGTGGATCCCCGAGGACTTGCACCTCCCGTCTTAATACTACCCGCTTGATTTAAAGACGCCGGTTTTACAGACCGGTAAGCGGAAAGGAATCCAAATTTTTAAGCACAAAAAAAGGGGACAAGAAAGAAATTCCGAAGAACTCTCTCTTGCCCCCTTACAAAACAAATGTTTTGTCAAGGTTAAGACACAAATAAATGCGTCACATGAGAGCTCTCCATGCTGTTTTTTGCTGCACGTTTAAAGGTGCATAGCTATAGCTAGATTGCGGTTGATAGTTATGATAATGATAGTTTAACACTTTTACATTTTTCATTTTTCTTCTCCTAAAAATAATCTAGCATATAGCTTTTTTATTGTCTTAAAGACAAACACACACAATCCTAAACAAATCAAAAAATTTGAGGTAGTTGAATAAAACAGAAACAAATATTAGTTGATTACTAACATTTTACTATTTTTGATAGCCCTACACTTGTTTGGTGATCAAACCAGATCAGCATAGACTATCGAATTTTTTAAAAAAATTCTGTAAAAAAACCTTGTCCATGAATAATCATTTTTTGTTGTTTTGTTTACACTGGTACAACAAGAACCTTCGATAGCTTTTTCTCTAATTAAAAAGAAAAAGTCATTTGATCGTCTATTATAACCCGGACGAAAACGGCTATCTCTTACTACACAATGGTAGCTGAGCATAATATAATGAATAGCGTTTTATTGCCTCTAAGCAATCTCCCTCAAATGGTATACTTCTACTCCTAGATTCATGAAATCCAGGGCTATTCAAAAAGCACGTTGCAACTTTAACACACAGAATATTCACTTAAGAATACCCGGAATGAGTTAATGCTTGAACAAAGTCAAGAGTTTTTTAGGAAAATACTCCACCATGGGTCATTACCCCTTGTGTGAAAAAACCTGGTGTCAAAGACACCACTTAAATCTAGATTTACTAGATCTAAATGGTAACTTCAGCACTATTAAACGAAAAAAGGGATTGAAGATTAAAGCTTTTCAACTTAGTTCCCCAATCCCTTTCAGATTTGCTTAGAGTGCTTAACGCTTATTAGCAGTCAGCACCCCAAATTGGAGAACATTTCATTTGATAATGATATTGCGGTTGATAAGTTCTTTGCATTTTAATTCTCCTTTATTTTTTATGTGGAATAATTATATACAAAGAAAGCTTAAAATTAGCTTAAACGAATAAAAAATAAACAAAAAGTTTTAATGAAAAACTCAATTAAGAGTTTTTCATTTGTAATAAAGCATTTATTAGAAGTTTTTTTTCTTTTTCGGTTAATGCTTTTTCATTATCTTTACCATATAGATATGAAATTGTAAAGTGTAATGAATTTAAATCATTTGACGTTTTATCTATTGCAGATTGCATATAGTTTGTCAATTTTTTATTTTCAATTTTTCTAAAAAATCTTTTCATTCTTTTTTGAACTTCTGATTTTTTATTTTTTAACTTAACCATTTTTTCAACAAAATCTTTTTTTACCATTTTAAAGAATGGTAAAATCTTATATGAAGATAGTGTTTTTGATTGAGTTTTTGCTGGTATTGCAATTAAACTATACCCTTCAACTTGAATATCTTCATAGATAATAAAAATATACTCTTCTTCTGAGTAAAGAACTTTATCATATTCTCCACTACCACTAAATATACCCTTTGGTAAACTACAGCCTTGCTCTTGCATTGCAAGAATAAATAAGCTTTTTAGAAATGGTGTTTTTGAAATCATTGCAACTTTTTGATCGCTGATCTCAGATAAGTCCTTAAACATTTTTTTTGAGTTTATTTTTTTCATTTTAAAATCCTTTATTTTTGTATGTGATTTTTTTAAGACCAAAATCTGATCTTCTAATTTTTCCAATTGGCTCATTTTTTTCATTATAAGCAACAAGACCTTCCCACTGAAATAATTCTTCGTCTTCAAACAACCCTTTTATATAAACAAATCCATATTTATATATGTCTAAATTAAATCTTAGAACTGGATCTAAATGATAGACCCAAACATGACGATCCATATTATGAGGATTACCATTTATTTTAGGACCAATACATTCATATGTTCCGTCAATTTTATTTTCAATGTTATTGAATCCCTCTAAAATATATTTATGTTCAGGATTATTTTCAAGTACAGGCGTCCAATGTGGCCAATGTCCAGACTTTTCGTCAGGTTCTTGACATGCAATGGCTCCTTCTGGAATCTTTTTTTGTAACTCTTCTTTTGTAAAAGTTTTAACGATTTTGCCGTTTTTCTTTTTAAAAAGTTTAATATCAAGTCTACAATATGGCTTCCCGTCTTTAATCATACATGACGTTCCGTCAATTTTAACTTGAAAATACTTAATGCCTTTCATTGGTTCTGCCTCAACAACAAGTCCTAAATCATTAGGGTCTTTTGGATAGATTGTTGGTATCTTTTTCATAGATACTCCTTTTATATAATTTTGAGTCTTTAAAAAAAAGAATCATATTCTGTAATAGATATATAATACATATTATTATTTCTATAAGAAATAAAAATTAAATAAAAAAGGATTCATTATGAGTGAATATGAATTAATCAATAAAGAAGGTCTTCGAAGAAATTTAAAAGAAAATTTAATTTCTGCATTAATTAAAGGTAGAGAAAATCAAGTTTCAACTTATATTTCTTTAGAGTTAAAAAGTTCAAAAAGAATTTCCTATCAAATAAAACAGAATAGAGGATCATTTTTAATGATACCTGTTTTTTATTCTGAAGATATTCTTATCTATTCTTCAATAGAAGAAGTTGTTGAATCAATAAATCTTTCAAATTTTAGTGCAATTTATATTGTCAATGTAAAAGATATTGCTGATTTAAGTAAGTTTTGGCTTGAAACTCAACGTGGATTATCTGAAGTTCTTAAAAAAGACTCTAAGATAAATCATTATCAAGCAGTCTCTTTAATTGCTTTGGCTGCAGCTAATCTAGGTAGAGATATTGAAGTTTGTGGATTAACTTTTAAACCGTCAAGAGATTATGATTTTGACAACTTAATTAAAGTTAAAGGTGTTGGTTTTAGTGATTTCGAATCACCTTACGAGTTATTTGATCATATCAACGAAACTTTATTTTAATTTAAAAAATAGCCCTATTTATGGGCTATGTGTTCTTTTAGAATTAAATCATAACTATAAGTTTATAGAAAGACTAAAGAGTTTAAAAACTCTTAGTCTTTTTGATAGGAACCATTCCATTCACCTATATCAGAAATTTTAACTTCTTTAATAGGTTGTTTATTTTTTAAAGCTTGAACAGCTTTATATCTTGCAGAATATTTATGCTTATCTGTTTTATCTATTTCAGCTAAAGTCTTTCCTTCACCTGATAAGATCATATCAAATGGTATAAAGTGTTGATCAAAACCAAAACCATTTTTTCCAAATGGCTGCTTTGTTATGATTCCGGCAACTTTTCCTTGATATAAGCTGATTACATTATCTTTAAACGTTGCTAAAGTTACATACCAAACTGCTCTATGTCCTGCATATTTATATAGGCTATTTAAAACATGTTTGATATTTGTTCCAACTTGAACACCTTCAATCTGCAATGAAGTGTCTTCAATAAAATATTTTTTTGAAGAATCTAGATTGTTGACTTTAACTATATCTTTTAATTTGTGAATAGTAACAAGTTCTTCATTTTGAGATTCAATTTCTTGAATATCTACATTTGAACTTATACAATTTAAATTTTCAATCATTTCAGAAAATTCTTTCTTTTTATTTTCATTTCCGGAAATAAACACTAACTCATTTTTCATTATTTATCCTTTGATTTTAATATGTTCGTCAACTGTTGAAGTGAAAAATTCTAATGCGTCGTTTACATTTTCTGTTTCACAAATTCCACCGTCAATTGAAGTAAAAAATTCATTTTCCTCTTCAACAGTTTCAATTTCTTCTAGAGAATGTTCTCCTTCATAAATATCTCCATGAATTCCACCAGTGCCAATAAACATAATTATTGTATATCCATTATATTTAATGGCAACTTCTTTACCAGACTCGATTTCTTTTTTTAATCTTTCGTTCATACAAATTCCTTTGTTTGTTAAATTTATTATTCTTTGAATAATATAAGTTGTAATAAGTTGAAAAACTATTTAATCTTTGGTAATTCTCCATTTTTCCCATAATCAACTTTCCAACCATTACCATATGGATCACCACCTCTTTTTGATAAATAAATTTCTTCAAGAACAAGTACAATAATTACTATAATTGATATAATAAAAGCAAAACATGCAACAATAATCTCCATAACTATTAATAATTCATTCATATATACTCCTTTATATTTAAAATATATTAAATTTTATATAAAAATATATAATATTTTGCTTAAATCACCCTAATACAATACATTAACTTCTATATGGCGTATAATGGATCAACAATATAATCTAACTTTTTTTAAAAGTTGGTTTTTTGTACCCATTAGGAGTTATTTAAGCGGCACCACTGTCAGGTGCTTTTTCTCTCTACTATTGGTTTTATTGTTTAATTTAATTAAAGTAGAGAGTTACCGACGGGGCAGGGCGTAAAAAAAATGAGGGAGGAGTTAGATCGACCCCCTCATAGAGTATCCCCATAGAGATCCAGAAGTATATAGAATGACAGATAACTATATACTTCGTCTATTTCCTTTTAGGATTTAGATCTTAACTAATAATTAACAAGGAACTTTCAAAAATGAATATACGAAAACTAGAAGCTATTGTAGCTTTAAATAAATTATCAAAAGATAGATATAGAAAACTTCAAAATCAAAACTTCAAAATCAAAACTTCAAAATCAAAACTTCAAAATCAAAACTTCAAAATCAAAACTTCAAAATCAAAACTTCAACATTAGATAATATTAAAATATCTTCTATATTAATAATGTTTTTTAATGGTGTTTATTTAATTATATACTACATATAATATTTTTCTATAAATTAATTACGGAATAGTTTTCATTTCTTATATTATAAGATAAGTCTAAACAAGAAGCATTACAGAATATCGTATCATTAATTTTTTCAATACCTTTAGCTTCATGTATGTGTCCAAAAATATGAAGCTTTAAGTTTTCTAAATTCTCAATTTTAGATTTCAATGCTTTCGATCCGACATTTTCACCAGATTTAACTTTATCAAGAATACTATATGCTGGACCATGAGTGATCAATATATCTGTATCAATATCAATTGTCTTATCATACAAATTAAATAATTCACTATCTGATTTCATATAAGCCCAATTAAAAAATGGCAATGACCATGGTGAACCATGAATTTTAAATCCCTCAATGACAATAGAAGAATCTTCAAGATATATAATATCTCTTTTTGATATTTCATTTAATGCTTCTTGATTATCATAAAAAGTAAAGAAATCATGATTGCCAGAAATAAAAATTTTATATTTTGCAGGTTGTTTCTCAAACCAATTTAAGAATCTTATAAACTCGTCTTTTCTATGAATTATTCCACCAGAATAATCACCAGCATGTATTAAAATATCTGATTCAGGTAAATTTATTTTATTGTGTTTTTTATGTGTGTCAGATATGGCAATTATTTTCATATTTTGTACCTCATTTTAATTAATAGTTTTGTATGAGTATTTTATCTAATAAAACATTAATATTAATTTAATTAAAAAAAACAAAACAATGAGATAGAGCTGAATCAATAATATATTTAATGAATGATACAAAATATTATTTAATTTTCTATATTTAATAATACTCTTCTTTTCATAATCTAAATACTCTAGAATATATAAATTCTCTTTAGTGTTTAAATACCATATATGAAATATTAATAAAAGCATAAATAAGAAAGAAGAATAAAATACAAATATATCATTAGGTAATGAAAAAATATATATTGTTAATAATGTAACTAATAAATATATGATTTTAGATAACATAATAAAACTCCCAATAATAAATTATACAAAAAATAACATTAAAAATTTATTAAAAATTATTATTAATGCAACAAAAGTCGCATAAGATTTTTTAAAAAAATACTAAAATAAAAATAAAAAATATGGAGGTGGTAGACATGATTGAAAAAATATTTGAACAAGAATTTAGAAATTTATTAAAAGACAGAGATATTTTATTTCCTGTATCTATTGAGAAAGATAATGATAAATATATTATTATAGCTGAGATACCAGGAGTAAAAAAAGAAAATATTGAAATTATTTATGAAGAACCATTTTTAAAAATCAAAGTAAACAAAGAAGAAACAAAAAAAGAAAAAATTTTGAATGAAATTGTTTATGGAGAGTTTGAAAGAGCTTTTGAAATAGACAATATTGATAAAGATTCTATTCAGGCAACATATGAGAATGGTATTCTAACAATTGAATTTAAAGAAAAAAAAGAAAATATTAAAAAAATAGAAATTAAATAAGAGGTGATTAACATGAGTAAAATAATAGGAATAGATTTAGGAACAACAAATTCAGCAATGGCTGTATATGAAAAAGGAGATACAAAGATAATCCCAAATGCTGAAGGTAAAAATACAACACCTTCAGTAGTTGCATTTGCAAAAAATGGAGATATTTTAATTGGAGATCCAGCAAAAAGACAAGCTGTTACAAATACAGAAAAAACAATTTATTCAATTAAAAGAATAATGGGTTTAATGTGTGGTGAAGAAAAAGCAAAAGAGGCTAAAGAAAGATTGCCTTATGAAATAGTAGACAATAATGGTGCATGTGCTGTTAAAATTGACGGTAAAGTATATACACCACAAGAGATCTCAGCTAAGATCTTAACAAAATTAAAAAATGACGCAGAAGACTATTTAGGTGAAAAAATAACAGACGTAGTAATTACTGTTCCAGCTTATTTTAATGATAGTCAAAGAAAAGCTACAAAAGAAGCTGGTGTAATTGCTGGCTTAAACGTAAAAAGAATTATTAATGAACCAACTGCTGCAGCATTAGCTTATGGATTGGACAAAAAAGAAGCTGAGAAACTTTTAATTTTTGATATGGGTGGAGGAACACATGACGTATCAATTTTAGAAACTGGAGACGGTGTTGTTGAGGTTATTGCAACAAAAGGTGACGCATTCTTAGGTGGTGACGATATAGATAATGTATTAATTGAATATTTAGCGGACGAATTTAAAAAAGATACAGGTATAGATTTAAGAAATGATACAATGGCATTACAAAGACTAAAAGACGCTGCTGAACAAGCAAAAAAAGAATTAAGCTCAACTTTAGAAACAGATATTAATTTACCATTTATTACAATGACTGAAGCTGGTCCACAACACTTAGTTACAAAATTAACAAGAGAGAAATTCAATTCATTGATCAGTGATATTGTAGATAGAGCGATTTCTATTGCAAAAGAAGCATTAAAAGATTCAGAATTATCTGTATCTGATATTAATGAGATTGTTTTAGTTGGTGGATCAACAAGAATACCATTAGTTCAAGAGAGAATTAAAGAAACATTTAATAAGGAACCTAATAAAACAGTTAACCCAGACGAAGTCGTTGCAATTGGTGCAGCAATTCAAGGTGGTGTTTTATCTGGAGAGGTAAATGACGTTTTATTATTAGACGTAACACCATTATCATTAGGTATTGAAGTAATGGGTGGAATCACACAAAAAATAATTGAAAAAGGAACAACAATTCCAGTGAGTAAATCTGAAATTTTTAGTACAGCTGAAGACAATCAACCTGCTGTTACTATTCACGTTGTTCAAGGTGAGGCAAAATTAGCTTCAGATAATAAATCATTAGGTCAATTTAATCTTGAAGGGATTGCACCAGCACCAAGAGGTGTTCCACAAATTGAGGTTAAATTTGATATTGACGCCAATGGTATATTAACTGTTTCAGCTATAGATAAAGGAACAGGTAAGGAACAAAAAATTACAATTTCAGGATCGTCTGGATTATCTGAAGAAGAAATCAATAGAATGATTTCAGAGGCTGAAAAAGCAAATCAAGAAAAAGCTGAAAAAGTGAAAATTATTGAAAAGAAAAATGAATTAGACGCAATAGTTTATTCATTAAAAGATTCTTTAGATAGTGAAACTAGATCTGCAGCTGAAAATTTAGTTAAATCTGATAATGTTACTTTATTAGAATTAGAAGATATGATAAATAAATTAAAAAGTTATAAACCTAAAGAAGAAGTAAAATCTTCAGATAGTGACGACGACGTTATTGACGCAGAAGTAGAATAGAGAGATTAACTCTCTCTATCTGTGTCAAAATCTAAATATACTCCAAGATCCTCTGCTGTTTTCCAAATACGATAAATCTCATTTATAATTTCTTCATATTCTTTTACTGCTTCAGGTATTTTTGATTTTTTAAAATCTTCATAATCATAAACTTCAAATATATATTGAAAATCCTCTTCTTTATAATCATTTATTTTAAAATGAGCTATCCCCATTCCACAACTAAAAAAAGATTCTTTTTCTTTAGGTATTGAACTGACTAATTCTCTTATTCTTTTTTCAGATAGTTCTTTATGCTCTATTAAAAGATTTTTAATTTGTTTTAAGTTTTCATTGTATGTCATATTTTTTCCTTATGTATTTTTATATAAAATTATATACAATTTCATATTAAATTAATATTAATATGTAACAATAACATATTACATGTTAATCAATTGTTTTCAATTGAAAATTTCATATAAAGACAAGTTCGCTAGACCGGACCTCTGTCACAAAGGACTTATTATGGAAATGATTATTTTAGTTGCTATTGTTCTTATTGGAGCTGTGTTAGCTCTTTTTAAAAAAGATCTAAAAGATCTATTTGTATTGATTACAACAGCCATTGTATCTATTGGTGCTGTTAGTTTTTTTAATAAAAATAACAAAGAAACAAAGGCTGAAGAAAATCTGTGTAAAATTGATTACACAGACTCTCAAGACTACATAAAGTATCTTGAGAAAGAGAATAAGTTAATAGTTGCAAAAAATGTAGATCATTATTGCAACTATTATCATAAAAACATGACTCTACTTTTAATAAAAGCAGATAAAGCTGACAAGTCAGCAATGACTTGTGATACTGCTGTCAAAGAGTTTGAGTCATACCTTAAAGACTTTAACAACAAAAAAGGAACTGTTCTTTATGTTTCTTCAAAGGAAGAGATTCCTGAAGAGTTGTTAAATGAGGAAATTAAGAGTGTCGAAATCGAACAAATTGCAGGGATTACACCAAACCCTGAACACTTTAAAGTTCGACACTCTTTTTCAATTGAGAACGGAGTCAAAGTTGTTCTTGATATGGACAAAAAAATAAACAAGACTCCAAAAACACTAAGTGAACTGTAAGTCAGGTAAAATCCTGGCTTACTTTTCTTTTATTAAAAGGCAACTAACTATATATTTATATAGAAATATTATTCAAAGGAGTCTATTATGATTATTGTGGAGTCGTCAATATTTATTGTATTTGGTTTTTTCTTTTATAAATCATTTTTTAAGGTTTTTGTTGTATTTTGGGATTTAGATAATACTTCAAAAATAGAAGATTTTATAAAAGATAAGAAAGGTAATGTTTTTTATAGATTTTTTGAGTTTGCAGAAAACATGGGTGCTCATGCAGCTTACAATGTTGTAAGCTTTTTGCGTAGTTAAAAATTTAAAGTCAAGTAAGCTTTTTAGCTGCTTGACATATTCTTTTAGAAAAAATTTAAATTTTATTTTAGAAATGTAATAATTTTCAAAAAATAAATATATTTATCTTTTAGATAGATTTTTTCTTATATTCATTAATAACTTACCTAAATTATTTTTACCAATACCATTTACAGTTCCCCAGAATTTATCACCCCAACAATTTCTTTCTTCGATTTTACCTTCAATGTTTTTTAGCTTTTCAGCAAGATCTTCATTTTGTTTAAATTTTAAATATAAACATAACTTCATAACGTCAATTTTAATTTGATCCCAATCAGATCTTAATTCAAAAGTTGTTTTATTATTAAATAACAATGTTTTTAATTTATTTTTAGCTAAAGATTTACTTTTTTCAGGTGTAACAGATCTTATTAGCTCATGCCATTCTTTAGATTGAGATTTTAATGCTTGATATAAATTTTCAGAACTATTATATTCTTTAAAATCTGGCTCAATGAATGATAGTAATAAATTTAAATCTTCAGGTATTTCATTAAATATGATTTTAGCTGGATACATATTTGAAAGAAATCTTTTTTCATTTTTAAATTCTATTTGTTCTAAATCGTATTTCATTTTCTTAAATAATGTTTAATTGCAACTTTAGTTGTTATTAGAGACAATGCTTCTGCTTTATTTTTAGCAACAGCTGAAGAAATATCTTTTATACCACCTGTATGTAATTCTATAAAACACATACCACCTGTATGAGCTGCACCTTGAAGTATATTCATAAATACAGGATATTCACTTAATTTATGCATATTCTGTATGAGGTTTTCTTCTAAATCCATAATTAACTCCCTTATCTAATTTATCAGAAACAAGTATATTATAAAATTTCTTAAAATGCTCTTAATTGAAAGTTTTCAGCCTTTATATAATAAATTAGAGTCCAGATTAATATTGAGACTTCAAATAAAAAATAAAGGTGAAAAAAATGAAAAAAATTCTTAAATCTATGATTAAAAATACGACCAATATCATTAAAATTATTAACTTAGTGGTAAGAATAATTGAACTTTTCAACTAAAAGTTTTGTATCAGAAGAATAATATCTTCTGATATGTTAATGTTTTTGGTGCATAACATGCAAACATGATCTTTGCTTAAATAGATTTTTTTGTCTATTTTTGTAAAGATCTTTTTGTAAGAAATCTTTCTTTTTATTATCAAGAAGTAAATAATGATTTTCAGATAGAGACATTGGTTTTTTAAGTAACTCATTAATTAAAGCTCTTTTTGAATCTATTGAATCAACAAGATCTTCTAACCTCATATAAAACAAATTAACACCAAGTTCTTTTCTTAATTTTTTACATAACTTATTTATATTATTTCCACAATCAATATTAGCCATTTGATTAACCTTTATATTTAAAATTCAATAATTTTTATTATTGTTAATTTGTATTATGTTTAAGAAATACAGAAAAACTGTAAGCCGGGTTTTGTATTAAAAGATCATTAATCTAAATATATTGTTACCAATATATTTCAGCGAAACACTAAATCGTAAGACTTCAACCATATGTTTCTTGCTGCCATGTTGGGTTTACAAGCTCTCTATGTTACCATAAAGATTGGTAGTCTCTTACACTACCGTTTCACCCTTACCACTTTTATAGTGGCGGTCTATTCTCTGTTGCACTTTCCCTCGTATTGCTACGGCCATTTGTTAAATGGAACACTGTCTTACAGCAGCCCGGACTTTCCTCTTGAAAATCAAGCGATCTTTTGTTTTTCTGTATACAAAATTCTAACATATATTTAAATTATTGCAAAACAAACTAAAAATGTTATATTATCTTCAGTTGCGTTAATAATCTCAATTTGTATAATATCAATTGAATTACTATTTATGTATTTATTTTGAAGTATTTGAGATATTTGATCTCTATACCCGTTCTTTATATTAGATCTACTAATTTCTAATTCTAAAATATTCCACATATTGTTTTTTCTAAATTGAACCACTTATAACTCCTTTTTTATTGTCATAGTATAATAAAAATATACTTAATTTAAACTTATTTAAAGTTTCTTTTGTTTATAATATAAAATACAAAAGGAGATAGAATGAAAAAAGAAATGATAGAAAAGTTTTTATGTCCAGGTTGTATTAATGGTTGTGATACAGAATGTGGTATGTATCAAATGTCTCAATTTGACTTACGTTGTGATAATCATGTTCCAGGAACTATTTATAATGGATACAAAATTATTTTAGGTTTACCTAATGGTTTTTCTCGAGGTGTAGATTTTGTTAATTTGTATGAGTCATTAGAGGAAATGCAAAAAACATTTGGACCATTAAATGAATTTAATATTCCAGTTTGGGCATATGAAGATAATGAATATTTATTTTTAAGAGTCGCATTACCAAGACTTGGTAAATTTTATATTTTTATAATTAAGAACGCTAAAGCAGAAGATTTAATTATAGAATGTGAAATAAAACCGTTAGTGCTTTCAAAAGAACAAATTAATCTAATGGATTAATTTTCAAGTATAATAAATAAAAAGGAGTTAAAAAATGAATTTAAAAAAAGGTGATAAGGTTTATTTAAAAACTAAAGAAGATTTTGAAAAAGAGTTTTCAGATAGAGTTAATTCTACAGGTGAATCTTATGTTTTTGATACATTAGATTTAAATGTTTATCAATTAGAAGTAATTTGTCCAGAAATCAAATATGAAGTATTAAGTATTGATTCAGACGGTGATTTAAAATTTTATAATTTACCTGGAACATATCCAGCTGAGATTGTAAAAGGTTAATAATGTCTACATATACAATTCATAATATTGATTTATTAGAAAAAAGTATTGAGAATCTTACACAAGTATTTCTATCAAAAGATCAGGAAGATATTGATATTAAATTTTTCAATATTGAGAATTTAACTGACACTGCATGGAAAAGAAGATATGGTTCTCAAGAATCACCAATTATTGAACTTAAATCAAATGAGAAATATGGTAAAGTATTTTTCTCTCTAGATATAAAAGTTAAAATTGAAAATGTTGAGATTAAAGATATTGAGATTAAAGAAGAGTCTAAAGAGGATATCAATAAAGAAACAAAAGATATTTCTAAAAAACATTTCAATATATATTGTGACGGATCATGCACAAGTAACCCGGGTGGTCAAATTGGATCAGGTGTTGCAATATATGAAAATAAAAAACTATTATATGGTTTTGCTGGAGATTATTATTTTTCTGGTACAAACAATCAAGCAGAATTAAATGCTTTTATTTTTGCATTAAAGTTTGCTGCTGATCTTAAAGAGGCTAAAAAAGTAATAATTTATGCTGATTCTCAATATGTTATTAACTCAATAACAGAATGGGCATTTGGTTGGGAAAAGAAAGGTTGGATTAAAAAAGGTGGAATAAAAAATCTAGAACTGATTAAAGAAGCATTTAACTTATACAAAAAAGTTCAAGATTTTGTTGAAGTTAAGTATGTTAAAGCACACTCTGGAATTAAAGGTAATGAGAAAGCTGATTGGTTAGCTTCAGTTGCTGTAAAAAAACAAATTAAAAATTGGGTAGATTACAAAAATTAAATTAATAATACAAGATATTATCTTACTAAAAGATAAAATCTTAAATAAGGATATAAAACATGTCAAGATTATTTGTGTTTGGAGATCTTCATGGCGGTTCAATGGGAGAACTTCAATTTTTAACAATGAAGAAGTTTCCAGAACAAAAAGAACTAACCAAAGAAGACGTTGTAATTATAGCTGGTGATTCAGCAATTTTATGGTCATATCCAGAATTCAAACAAGGGTTTAAATCAGATCAAAAATTAGCTGCTGAACTTGCTGCAAGAAAATTTACATTATTTATTGTGCCTGGAAATCATGAGAATTATGATTTACTAAATGCATTACCATTGGTTGACAAATGGGGTGGTAAAGTTTATGTTTTAACAACAAAAAATGGAGATATCTTTTTTGCAAAAAGAGGTGAGGTTTATGAAATCAACGATAAAAAGATTTTTACTTTTTCAGGAGCTAAATCTCACGATTTAGATTATAGACATTCATTATCTGAATTAGGTATGAAAAAAAGATTTCATTACTCTCAAAATAGAAGTAAAATCAAAGAAGTAAAAATCTCACATATAAATCACTGGGATCAAGAATTGCCAACTGAAGAAGAATGTTTATATGCATTAGATAATTTATCTAAACACTCATATAAAGTTGACTATGTAATTACACACACCTGTCCCGAAGAGATTATGTGTGAGTTTATTCATAGAACACCAAAAACTAAACTCAAGTTTGAAGATCCTGTTGCTTTGTTTTTGAATGAGGTAAATAGTTTACTAGAATTCAAAGAGTGGCATTTTGGTCATTTACATACAAATGCAAAAGTAGAAACAGAAGACGGAGTCTTTATGTGTCACTACTTCAAAAAACCATATGAGTTAGGAGTAAAATAATGAATCAACTTTCAATATCTGTTGCAATATTTACTTTTCTCATTTGGTTTTTAATTGCTATTGGTGTGTTAGAAACAAATCATTCTGCTATTGATTGGGGTGTATTTTTTATTGTTTTTAATATAGTTTTTTCTATTGCAATTGAAGATTAAGAATAAGCTTATTTACAGCTTATTCTTTATTAGCATACACAAAGTATAGTTAACTTACTGTTTTTGCCTTCTAGGTATCTTAAAATGATTTTTATTAATGTTTTGAAGGTCTTTTATTAAAAAATCAAACATTACTCTTTCTGTTTTGCTTAATTTAACTTTTTTAGAGGGTTTCCAGCTATTCTTCAAATTTTTCAACATGTTGATCTCTTTTAGATATTAATTTTCTTTGCATTATTGTGTCGTCAAAAAACAAAACGTCATTTATCTTCATTATCGGGGATAGCATTCTTACTTTTTTAGAAAGATTATAACCTTTCTGTATGAAGCGTTTAACTTTATTTGTTTGTATTAAATATTTGTATTTAATATACTCATTATCAAATAATAAATCATACTCTCTTGACCAATTCTCAAAATCTCTTTTTAATAATCTTAAATTGTATGGCAGGTCCTTATCTTCTATTTCTGTATTAACAGAGAATTTAACATTTTCTTTTGTAATTAACCATAATGGTTCAGCACAATAATCTGCCATAATAGTTAATCTTGTTTTTCTATAAGATCTTTTTAATTTTAAATGTTCGTATCTTTCAATAATCATAATTCCTCTTTTAGTTCTTTTAATTCATTTATTTTTTTATCAATTATAGCATGTGCTATTTTCAAATCATTTAAATACTTTTCATAACATTCTTCATAAGTTAAGAAGATATTATTAAATAGAAAAGAATTTTCAATTCTATATGTTTTACTTAGTAAATTATCTGATTTTTTTGAAAACTCTTGATATTCATATTTTTTTGAAAATCCACTATCTTGTCTAAATAGTGCAATTTTAGTTGGTTTTATTTTGCATGTATTTTTTAACTTAAAATTCAACGGATCAACACTTGATACTTTTGTATTTGTAACATAAGCAATAATAAATTTTCTACCGTAAGAATCAGTAAGTTTTGAGTTTTGAATTAATTTATTTATTTTTTTATCTTTCTTATCAAAATCTTTTTGTTTCATTTAATCTTCCTTAAGGTAGATCATTTATATCTTTTGAACTATAGCTTCCTATTTTGCCACATAATACAACTTTATAATTTTCTTTTTCATAAAGTTTTTCTTTTTTTTCTGAAACACTTACTGCATATTCATGAGGTAGATTTTTATGATTTAAAATAGCTAAATAAATACCATTTTTAATTTCTGGTTTAATATCAACATGACTAACAAATTTATTTTCTTTTAAGAATTTAAAATTGTAGTTTTTGATATCTTTTAATTTATCTATTAAAAATAATGGAAATCTAAATACATAATGACTTTGACTTTCTGTTGAATATTTTTCAATTTTGATTTTATATACTTCAACTTTATTTTTAGATAAAGATATATCTATACCAGACATATCTGTAAATGAAAGTAAACCATTTTTTTCTTGCAATTGAGATTTTAATACAAATAGTTGTTTTCCTTTTTTTAAGAATTCGAATGTTGACATGAGATCTCCTTGTGTTTATAAAAAAATTATATACAAAAACAACTTAAATAGTTATTAAAAATAAAAATCGACCCGACATGATTACTCTTAATCTTTTCTTAAATATTTTAATCTTTTTTATAATTTTTAAGAGAGAATTAAGAAACAACTTCTAATCTCTAAAGAGCTTAGAAATGTATTTACCCCTTATGGCTATCGAGTTGAACACTTTTTATTTTGATATTTTTCAATAAAATAAATTTATAGATTATAATAAAAAAACTAAAAAACTAAAGAGGTAAAAAACAATGAAAAGAAAAATAAAATTAGCAGTAATGTCAAGTTTAATAGCAGTAAGTAGCTTAAGTGCTTCTTGGGATATTGGTGGAGTTGTATTTAAAGATAAACCGGTACAAGATAAATATTTATCAGTAAGTAATGGTGGTGAGATTCCGGACGATCAAGTATTGAAAGACGGGATTGGTGTTAAAGTTGTTGCTTTTGAAGAAGAATTAACACCAAATGTTAAAGATATGAATGAAGCACTAAGTAGTTTATCTGAGGGTGAGACCTTAGCTGAAATTGATTCTAATTTAATAATGAATCAAAATACAAGTTCTATTATTTATCCAAAAAGTATGTCTGAAGAAGAAATTATGAAATATACTTTATCATATACTTCAACTTATCATGTTTTTTTACAATATGAAAATCATTATGGTGGTGGATACTATGCTTGTTCATTTAAATTAAAATTAAATCTTCCAGAGGAAGTATATAATAATATAGATATAAATAATGTAAAAATGATTGTAAAAGTTAAAGGCAATACTTTAGAGTTTTCAAAATACAAAAAAGATTTTACACTTACAAGAACAAAAATAACTGGAGCTCAATTAGTAAAATTAAATGGGAAAGTTATTTATGATAGAGCAAATGGAATAAATGATTTTATATCTGAATTGAAAAAAGTTGGTTTTGAAACAGGATCTGGATATAAAGGTATTAATCTTGCTGGAATGGACTATATGGGAACATTTAAAAATATTGACTCAATAGAAATTAAAGGAATTAGCGGCTTTTATCTATAATCACTTGTTTTTTAAAAAATAAAGCTTTAAAATATTAAAAACATTTTAAGGCTTTACTTATGGATATAAATACTATTATATTTTTATACTTATCTTTCTTTTTTCTTGCATATGCAGGATTTAATTCTTTCTTTTTTATTCAAAAAGTATCTCTATCTCAGGAGAAATCTTATTTATCAACAATTGATATTCAAACGATTCTTTATAAACTTATACATAAAAGATCTGATTTTTTATCTTTTTATTATTATGAATTTACAATTTTATTTACAATTTTAAATATTGATTTATATTTATACATTATTTATGGATATCTAGCAAACTTTTTAGTTTTCATAAATACAATTATTTTTATTTTATTATTTATTAATATCTATTTTTCTTATTATTATTGGTATTTAAGAGTGGCTAAAGAGGCTTTTTTAAATGGATATGATTATCTATCATATTTAAAACAGCAAGGATTATATATTGAAGAACTATATACTTTAAATTTAAACGAAATAAATAATAATAAAATCAAAAATGTATCAACAGAATTTTATAAAAATTATTCTTCTTTATTAAAAGAAGATCAAGAATTTGTTTATTATGATAATGAAGTAGCTATTTTAGATAAAAAAAATAATGTTTTAAAAGTTGTGAATTTTATAAAAGGTGATATTTATTATTCTTTAAGAGAATATAAATCTATAGAAAGTATGTATAAAGAAAGATTATTTGAAGATTATGTTTTATACTTTATTTATATTTTAATGCTTTAGGAGGTTTTTATGAAACATTTATTAATAATAATTTTAATTATTGGTAATTTATTTGCTTTTGATATAGAGAGAGGAAAAGAATTTACAGATTTGTATAGTGGGGTTAAAGTTGTTTTAGATAATGATAAAACATATAATTTAAAGACAAAAAATCATGAATTTAAATGTAGATTACTAGAGAATAAATTTTCTGTATGTATTGAAGATAAGAAAAATTATATTCTTGCTACAAATTTAGATAATGGTTTTTTCGAAAGTAACTATTTAAAATTCATTGAATTAAAATTTAAATTTTAATATGAAAAATTACTCTTTAAATGAACAATTGAATTTAATTCATTCAAAATTAAAAAAAGTAGAAAGTTTAATAGACCTATTTAATTCAGATACTTCATATATTGAAGATATATCTTTAGTTAAATTTATATCTTATTTATATAAAAAACAAATAAGATTCTGTGTAGTTGAATCTACTTTTATAAAGGATTTTAATTTATTTGAAAATCAGATATATCATTTGAAGGGTCAGGTATTAAATGATATAGATATATCAAAATATATAATTACAAGAAATGATTTAGATTCTACTGAGTATTTTTATGATAATTCAATTTTAAAAACTTTTTATTTAAATAGAAAAACAATAAATCATTGGAGTTTTTGTATTTTTACAGAAAGAAATACATTTTATTTTATGAAAAGAAAAAATAAAACATTTATTTTTAAGCTATAATTAAGAAAATAAAAGACTTAGTCTTTTGGAGGAAAATTTTATGAAAACTATATTAAAATTATTTTTGATCAATATATTAATAATTCAACAGGCTTTTGCTTTAGTTAATCCATTATTAAACAGTAAAGATTCAACTATTGTTGATATTGGATCAACAGACATTGTACCAAAGCCAGGTGCTGAATACAATAAAATTGTAAAAAGTATACCTGCATTATATACTGTTGTTGATAATGTTGTTGAAATAACAAATAGACTTATTGATACAGCACAATGTGAGACTGATCAATATGGTCATGAAGGTTGTACTTTAGACGAGAAAACTTGTGAGGCTAATGTAGTTTATGGTGACGATATTGCTACTAAGCATTATGGAAGTGTTACAACACAAAAAATAGATAATTCTATTAATATAGTTCTTCCTGCAAATTTCCCTTCATTTAAATATGGTATTGCTTGGGTTTGGCCTAGCTTTTTAAAAACATATGGAGTTGCCAATGGTAGATATGAGAGACAGTTTTATGCTCCAGTTAATGGAAATTATACTTTAAAATTTGAAGTTGATAATGTTGGCTCTATTAGACTTGGTTCTTATCAAGCAATAGATAGCTTGAATTCTTCAAATTGGGGTAAAATATGGACTAAAACATATTATTTTGATAAAGGATATCATGTTATTTCTATTAGTACAGGTGGTGATCACGCAACGGACGGTTTTGCAGCAGTTATTTATGATCCTTCTGGAAAAATATTATGGGATACAAGACATGGACAAAATAAAACAATTACAGAATATGTTTGTCCAAATGGATATTATGATCCTTTAAATAACACTAAAATAAATGGATTTTGTCAAAAAGATTATATTTTTTACACATATGAATGTCCAACAGATCTTGACGAATATGAAAATGCTTGGCAAGGACCAATGGTTTCAACTGGTGGAGATTGTAGAGGATTAGGTGTTCCAGAAGCTAAAGGTGGTGTTTGTCCAAATCAACCAGCAAATGGGTTTGACGAGAACTGTATTAGATATGATCAAAAATGTCCATATGGTGACGATATTGATTGTGTTGCAAAAGCAATGACGGACGATAGTTATTTAGACGGAACAATTAAAGAAAACAAAGTATATAGTTTAGCAAATACAAAAACATTTTCTGGATTAGTTGCTCAAACTATGAAATGTCCAAATGAAGAGGCTTTAAAAGATTTAGAACCAGCATGTCCACCAAGTTGGGATATCGAGGGTGATCTTTGTTATAAACCAGCAACAGATTATAAAATAGAACCAACAGACGGGTATGATTTAGAATATCAAGGTAAATATTTTAAAACTGAACCTTATGCATTTAGAATTATTGAAGATAATGGTGATTATAAGTATGAAACTTCTGCTACTAAAGGATTAGATTATGGATTAAATGCTTGTGTTGTTTCAGCAGAAACAAAATGTTTAAATGAAGATTATATTTTTGACGAAACAATAAATGCTTGTGTTTATAAGACTGTTTGTAATCAAGAGTATGAAGGAAGTTGTTATGTTGAACCACATATGGAATGTAAAACAGGTTTTGTATTTAATAATGACAGAAAAAAATGTGAAAAACAATCAGAGTGTGTTGGTGATAGATATATTGAATATGATTCTACAACAGAAACATTTACAGAAAAATGTTTAAGCTTTGATACATTATTTTGCTCTAATGATAATTTAGAATTTGATACAGTAATACCTGGTACTTGTGCAGCAAATATAGATTTAAAAGATCCAATTTGTGAACCAGGGTACATTGTTAAAGACAAAAAATGTATAAAAGAAATGTACTCTAATGATTTAGAAAAATTATCTACATGGTATAGGGCTGGTGCTGATTCTAAATGGTATTTTTATGATAATGGTACACAAGGATTTCAAACAGTAAATACAGCTTACCCAACGTATTTAATTAATCCAGTGAGTTTAAATAATAAATCAGAAATTTCAGGAAAATTAAGAATGGAAGATTCTGACGACGATTGGGTTGGTTTGGTTTTTGGATATATAGATAATAATAATTACTATAGATTTACATGGCATACAACTGGAGGTGGAAATAGTAATTCTGGTTGGGACTTAACTCAAATAAAAAATGGAAAATACATTACTTTAGCCTCAAATATAGTTGGTGGTTCAAGAAATGGATATAAGAGAGATACAACTTATTTATATACATTAAAATATGAACCAGGGAAAATAGAGGGATTTATTAATAATAGAAAAGTTATAACTTATACAAATCCAAATTTTAATATTAATGGTAAGGCTGGATTTTATGGGTATAGTCAAAAAAATACAAGATATTGGGATTTTAGTATGAAAAGTATTTCAGAAAAAAAACCAACTTGTGAAGAAGGATATTTATTGAACTTAGAGTATTTTATATGTTATAAAGATTTAGGTGAAGGAGTTTCTTATGATTTTGATACTGGTATTGCAACTCAAACACCGAGCTGTACAATAGGTTCTTGGGATTTTGAGAAAAAAGGTTGTGTTTCTAATCCAAGCTGTAGTTTAGGTGACGTTTATATAGACGTTAATGGTAATGGTTATTGTCAAATTGATCCTGAATTCAATTGTAACAATCAAGATAATTTGACTTACAGATCAGATATTCCTGATATTTTCATGACAGACAATCTCTATTTAAAAGGTGGTTGTGAAGTTATAAATCCTTGTAAAGAAAATGAAGAAACAACATTAATTAATGGTGAATTATTTTGTAAACCAAAAGAGGGTTATAGTAATGTTGTTAGTACATGTCCAGAATCGTATGTTCTTTTAGATAAAAATGACATGAATTCTTCTTGTGTAGCGTTACCAACATGTCCAATTGGGTATGTTGACGAGGGTAATCAGTGTGTTCTTCATTATAATTGGTATGAATATTATTGTGACGAAGGTTGGGACGGACCAAATGAAATATTTGTAGAAGGAGATTATAAAGCTGGTGGAAACTGTTATGGTTCTTGTGGAATGGACGGTTGTGATTGTAATTCACCAATATCTCCAGCAAATAGCTGTTCTAAATCTATAAGTACAGCAGAAGAAACTCATTATGTAATGCTAAAAAAAGATATGAAATATCATAATGTATCAGGAAACACTCTTGGTGCAAATGATATGAATAATGTAAGAAATTATGCATGTTCAGATAATCTAGACGATTGTATAGAAGGTCTAAATAGAATTTATGGTATTGGTAATAACTTATGTTTTGAAAAGAAAAATGGAGATAAAAGTTGTTTAACTGTAGACGAATGTTATTTTAGTGGAGAAATTGGACCAAGTAGTGCAGATCCAGAAGAGTTGATTACTGGATTAAAATTAATTGATCCATATACTATGACTGGAACAACTAATTTTGAAATGCCAAAAATATCATATGAAGAAAATTATGATTTGACAGCTCCTGATATAACAAAAACAGTATGTGAAGACGATACTTCGTATTGGTATGCATTTAATGACGGAAATGGCAACATAATTTTAAGATTAAGTACAGGAACTCATAATTGTGGAGGATCTGGATATTATGATTTTGCAAAATTTGTTGACGTTCCAGAATATCAAACAGGAATTATTAAATTTTATTACTCAGCTGGTTGTCTGGGTAGTGCAAATGTGACAGACGAAGTTTTTGATACAGCAAGTGTTGGAAATTGGTTAAAGGTAAGAAGTGCTAGTAGTTGTACAGCTTCTGGAGCACAACACCCAACGGTTAGTGTTAAGAATATTAAATTAGAATTAGAAATAACTAAATATACTTGTCCAGAAGGATATTATGATCCACAAAACGACGAATTTTCTGACGGTATATGTTTTAAAAATGTAAGAGATAGTGCTGACGGAAAAATAATTTCAACTTGTAAAATGAATGGTCATGTTGGTTGGACAGGTAGAAATGGACCTATAACTTCTGTTGGTAATGATATTGTTACAGGAAACAGTATAAGTTTTAAAGTTTATGGAAATGCAGATTTAGGAGAAGGAACAAGTTGGGAAGGTTTTAATGCTGCAACAACAGCATTATTATTCTCAGACGGTAACTGGTATGTTTCTGCAAATGCATTAAGTAGTTCTGGATCTGAAGTTAATAGAGACCTTCCAACAGGTGTAAAATTATTAAATAATGCAAATTATGTAATCACTAAAAGTAGCTTATATTCAGGAGAATGTAAATATAAAAATACTGTTTTAGATAGTGATTTATGTGGCGACGACGTCAAAATACTATCTCCAGGTACTAATTTATATTTAATTGGTATGACAGATATTGAGAGTTTATCTGCTTTATATACTGGAAGATATGAAAACGGAACAGTAGAGGATAATAATATCAACTTAAGAATTGAAGTTAAAGATAAAACTTTTTATGTTAATAAATTAGGTGCTTGGTCACCAGCAACAAGTTTTGACGAAAGCTTAAGTGATACTGTTATTGACCCGTCATTTACTAGAGTTAACAATAGAATTAGATTCTGGGACTCTTACTTAGACGGATCTATAGGGTTTATTGAATTTGTTAATGAAGTATACCCAGAAGATAGAGAAGAAGGTTATGTGCCAGAGTATTTTGATTATGAAGAATTATTAGGTGACGGTTTTACTTCAATATTCTTATTAACAGAGAATGACGCATATTTAAGTGAAGAAGATATGTTAAGTAAAGCTTATACATATGCTGTAAGAACATTACCAACTTCTGCTGAGTCATGTGTTATTTTTGCAGAAAAATATGGAGCAGACGTAATTAATGCTGATAGCTTCAATACAATTGAATATGAAAAATTAGTTAAATCTTTAGGTATTAAAGATAGATATGCTTGTGTAATCGCATTACCTGGAGTTAAAATACCAGCTAATTCTAAAAAAGCTGTATTGATTAAAACTTATACAGGTGAAAGACAATATGTATGTTCTCCATATGTATGTGTTGATAACCAATGTGCAAAAGCAACATGTCAAACAGGTTATGAGGGTAATGTTCTACCAGATATTTTTGCAGCAGAAGACACAGATACTTGTATTGATCAAGTGTGTGACGCAAATAAAGATTATGTAGAGGTTTGTGGTAAAGAAGGTGGTTGTCCAGCAGACACTTATAATGATAATGGAACTTGTAAACAACCTTATTGTGAAGAGGGTATATTAGATACAGCAACTAATAGTTGTTTAATCGAAACATGTCCTCCAACTACTTATTTATCTGACGACGGTACTTGTCAACCAGAATAAAACTTGTCTTTTTGTACTCTTTTTGTTAAAATAAAGAAAAAAGAGTACAAAGGACTATAAATTGAAACAAACTTTCTTCAAAATTAAAAACTATCAAAGAGAAAAATCACTAAAAAAAATCATTAAAAAAATTGATCGTAAAAAATATTCAAATCTTTCAGATAAAGAATTAAAAGAAAAAGCTTTTAAAGAAAAAAACAATATTGAAAATCTTTTATCTATAATTTCTGAATCAGTTAAAAGAACTCTAAATATTGAGCCATATGAGGTTCAATTAATGGCAGCCATATCTATAGCTATTAATGGTTATTTAGTAGAAATGAAGACAGGTGAGGGTAAAACATTAACAGCTGGTATTTCAGCTCTTATTAAGGCTATAAGAGGTCATAAAACATTTGTAATTACAGTAAATGATTACTTATCTAAAAGAGATCTTGAATCAAATAAAGAATTATTTGATTTTTTTGGAATAACTTCAAGTGTACTTCAAAAAGATATGAATGTTTATCAAAGACAAGAATCATATGCAGCACAAATTGTGTATGGGACAAGTAGTGAGTTTGCATTTGATTATTTAAGAGATAACACAGTGAATGATCTTAAATTAAAAACTTTCAAAAATAGAGTTTTTGACTCAGTAATTATTGACGAAATTGATTCAGTATTGATTGACGAAGCAAGTACACCATTAATTATTTCAGGTCAAAATAAAGAACAAAACAATGCTCTTATTTTTCAAGCCAACTCTTTTGCTAAAAAATTATCATACACAACTGACAAGGAAGATTCAACAAAAGACGTTTTTGTTGAATACAAAAGTAAAACAGCATTACTTACAGAACAAGGTATAGCTAAAGCAGAAGAATTTTTTAAAATAGATAATTTGTATGCTGCTGAAAATATGGAAATTTTACATAGAGTAGAACAGGCAATTGTTGCAAATTTTGTGTATGAGATTGAAAAAGATTATATTATTCATGAAGGTGCAATAGTTTTAGTTGATCAAGGAACAGGTAGACTTTCTTTTGGAAGACAATTATCATTTGGTCTTCACCAAGCTTTAGAGGCAAAAGAACAACTTGCTTTAACATTTGAAAATGTTGCTATTGCCAAAATAACATATCAGAACTTTTTTAAAAAATTTGAATATCTTTCTGGAATGACAGGTACTGCTAAAACAGAAGAAGAAGAATTTTTAGAAATTTATGGTTTAGAAATTATAGTTATACCAACACACAAACCTATGATCAGAAAAGATTTAATGGATAGAATCTTTATTAATAAAAATGGAAAAACAAAAGATCTTGTAAAAATAGTAAAAGAAACTAATAAGTCTGGTCAACCTATACTCATAGGAACAACAACAGTTGAAGAAAACGAATACTTATCAGAAGTATTCAAAAAAGAGGGTATTAAGTTCTCTCAATTAAATGCCAAAAATGCAGAAGAAGAGGCTGAGATTATTTCACATGCTGGAGAATTTGGA
>Ga0256843_1000606_pt1 | contig 30358 bp, 27 predicted proteins | sample AlvinellametaG_FD_191572 | JGI IMG/M metagenome (GOLD analysis project Ga0256843, IMG submission 191572) | Pompeii worm associated microbial communities from hydrothermal vent at the East Pacific Rise, Pacific Ocean - Alvinella | ecosystem: Host-associated > Annelida > Integument > Unclassified ...
AGTTTTTCCAAAGCTTCAGCGCGAAACCTGTCCATTCCCCAATACTTGAAACTAAGCTGCTCTTCATGCCCTGCATATTTTGTGATGAGCTTTTCATCGACAAGACCTATCTCATGGCTAAACGCAACTCGAAGCCACAGATCATAATCTTCGCACACTTCTAAATCTTCGTCAAATATACCTACTTTTTCAAAGAGTGTTTTATGCACAAGTGTGGCAGAAGGAGCGATGATACAGTGAGACAAACACTCTTTAAAAATATCACCCCCATATTTTTGAAACTTTTTAGGTACCTTGACCCGCACTGCGTTTCGTATCCACTCTTCATCTGTATAGCTCATCAAAATATCGCTGTTTTGTTGATGAAAGGCTATTTGCTTGGCGATCTTCTCTCTATGCCACTCATCATCAGAATCTAAAAATGCTATCCACTCGTTTTTTGCATTTTTGATTCCTAAGTTTCTGGCACTCGATACACCACTGTTCTTTTGATAGATATATGTAAGTGTAGGAAAATCATTTTGAATTTGTGAAGTATTGTCAGTTGAGCCATCATCGATGATTATTATCTCATCTACCGGCTGCGTTTGAGCCAAAACAGAATGTATGGCTCTTTTTAAAAGTGTGTATCGGTTATAGGTAGGAATAACAACAGTTATATCCAACTACCAAACCTTAATTTCATTATAAAGGCTGTCACGTTCAACAGGAATAAATCCGCTGTTCTTTATTAAAGCGGTAAAATCCTCAAGTTTCACGCCATTGGCACTTTTGGCACCGGCAGCAGAGTTGATGGACTCTTTTTCTATCGTACCATCAAGATCATTTGCCCCAAACTCCTGTGCAACAAGCGCAAGATTTACTGTAGATGTTACCCAATAGGCTTTTAAATTTGGTACATTATCAAGTACGAGTCTTGAGATCGCCATCGTTTTTAGTATCTCATTTGCCGTCACAGGCTTTTCAATCTTGAGATAGTTATTTTCAGTCTGATAGACAAGAGGGATAAAACAGTTAAACCCGCCTGTTTTATCTTGCAGGTCACGGATTCTCATCATATGGTCTATACGGTTCGCACGTGATTCTATGTGACCAAAGAGCATCGTGACATTTGATTTTTTCCCGCGTTCATGCCATTTTCTATGGATCTCAAACCACTGATCTGAAGTTACTTTTCCCTTACAGATAAAGTCTCTTACCTTCTCATCGAAGATCTCAGCTCCACCTCCAGGCATAGAATCAACACCGTTTTCTACCATCAGATCAAGTATTTCATCATAACTCAAACCATGGTGACGAGAGAGAAAATCCACCTCAGCAGCAGTGAGTGCCTTAATGTGCAGATGCGGAAACTGCTCTTTTATCTTTTTAAATATCCCAAGATACCAATCAAGCGAGACCTCAGGATTATGCGCAGAGACGATATGAATCTCCTTCGCACCGTGAGAGTCCACCTCTTTTACGATCTTTAAAATATCTTCATGACTCATTGTATATGGATTTGGATTTTTTCTGTTTGCAGAGTATGCACAAAATTTACAGACATCCGCACAGATATTTGTAGGGTTTATATGACGATTTATATTAAAGTAGGTTTTTTTACCGTGTAACTCTTTGCGTTTGGCATCTGCGAGTTCACCTAACTCAAAAATATCTTTATCATATAATTTCACTGCATCTTCAAAATTTATTCTGTTGTTCATTTTTCACCTTTATAATCCGGGAGCTTTCCACATTGAAGCCGTGATATTATCATCAACCAACTTTAATTGTGCTTCATAAGCCTTTTGCCATTTGATTTTTAATCTATCATAAATCTTTTTATTTGCTGCGTTTGGCATATAACTCTTCTCCCAAACCACCAGCTCTTTTGCCGCACTAGAGAGGCTCTCATAGACTCCACACCCTACTCCCGCAGCCATTGCAGCACCGAGTGCTGTAGCTTCACGTACTTTTGGAATTTTCACCTCATAGCCCGTCACATCACTGAGTATCTGCGACCAAAGAGCACCTTTACTTGCTCCTCCGGCAAATACAATAGAGTTGATTTTAATCTTTGAGAATTTTTCAATGTTTTGCAGATTGATACTTGAGACTATTGCAGCATTCTCTTCAAGACTTCTAAACATGGAAGCACGGTTACACTCTGCTGCGTTTAGATTGAGATTTAAAAAGCTCGGTGCCGCATGGTACCACTTGGCATACTTCATTACATCTGAAAATACAGGCATGATCCCATACGAACCAACTGGCACTTTAGAGGCTTGCTCCTCTAAAATTTCATATACGTCACAGTTGCGTTTGGCTGCTTCAAGCTTTTCCATATCGCAAAAAGCATCACGAAACCAGCGCATAACAAGCCCACTGAAAAAAGTAATACCCTCAGCCTGAGAGAGTCCTGCAATGACATGGGGATTGACCCGTATACTCATATCTTTTGGCGGCTGCGTTTGAGCAGGAATATTTACGACCTGCTGCCAAAAAGAGCCGCCAAGCACTGCCACTTCTCCCGCTTCAACCACACCAAGCCCTGCACAACCGAGCTGTACATCTCCACCGCCCATCACAACAACTGTCTGCTCGCTCAGTCCTGTCTCTTGTGCCGCTTGAGCAGTCACATTTCCCATCGGAGTTCCAATCTCTAACACTTCAGAAAAAATATCATCTTTTATACCCACTTTTGCAGCCATTTCACTTACCCAGCTACGTTTAGAGAGTGAAAATATACCGCTTGTTCCGCCATTGCTCGGATCACTCGCTATCACTCCTGCGAGGCGGGCAAGTATCCAATCCCCTATCATAGATATCTTGGCAACTTTTTCATATATCTCAAGTCGATTGTTTTTGAGCCACAAAAGACGAGGCAATGCACCCAAAGCAAAGGTCTGTCCCGAGATGCTGTAAAACTCCTCTTCAAGCCCTTTGTAGTGCTCTTTGAGATACTTTACCTCTTCAGAAGCCCGTGCATCAACATTTGCAACCGCCCAGAGCTCTTTGCCATCATCATCATAAAGAACGATCCCCTCTCTCATACTCGTAGCGCTCACGGCCAAAATATCCGCTGCGTTTACATCCGCTGCGTTTAAAACACCCCTAATAGTCTCACACACAAGGAGCCAGTTCTTTTTAAAATCAAAACTCATAGAGTACGCCACACCCTCTTCTTCAAGATGTCTCCACTCTTTTTGACTCACTGCTATCTGAGTCCCTTTTGTATCAAAGAGCACTGCACGGATACTTCCTGTTCCTGCGTCTATTGCCAGTAGGTATTTATTTGTATTCATATTGTTATTATTTCCATTTTTGAAGTTTGATGAAGGTATACGCCAGAAGCATAACTGGAAAAAAGATACTTTTTAAGGCTCAGACCGAAGGGAGGATTTGTCCTTATAAAGTATCTTTTTGGAAGTGACGCGAAATAAGTGAGTTTTTAGCAACTACTTTTTTAGTTTCGCTTGCTCTAGCTCCCAGTACTCCATAGCAAAACTATCTTTCTCGCTTATTGATTCATACCCGCCCAGCTTGTCAGCACGAAGTACGGCTAACATTGTATGCTCCACAATGTCATTGATAACCGCTGCTTCTTCTCTGTCCTTACCAAAAGAGATAACGGCAAGATTTTTAATGATCATATAGTTCGGTGCAGGATTGAGCATAACCTCATCTTTTGCATAACGCTTAAAATACTCTCCGTACTCAGTTACATACTTCGCGATTCCACCCTCAAGATCTGTATCTTCCATCACAAGAGGCACTCTTTTCGTACGGATAATATGCTCAGGAGTTAAAACACCACGAGATGCAAACTCTTTCAAGTTCTCTTGCGATGAGTAGTATGATGCAAGAGGGGATTGGTTGATATTGAGATGTACTTTATACCCTTTGATCTCAGAAAAGACACGGGTGATCTTAGCAATATCACACTCACTGTGATTGTAGTTTCTCTCAACGCTCACAGCTGCATTCTCATCTAAAAATTCTTCTGCTTTGCTGACGGCATCTATCATTTTCGTATAAGAACGCTTTGCATCATTATCAAACGTAAAAATTCCATGATGATGTAAAATAATTCCCTCGATCGACTCCCAGTCCAGATCTTTGCTCATTTCATAGATAGTGTGCGCCAGCTCAAAACCAGGCATCACATAATCTACGATCAAAAAGTTAGGATAGAGCTTGGCGATATTCTCTTTTCCTGTTACTGCGTTTGAGATCGTAACAATAGCATCAGCATGCGTATGGTCCACAAATTTATAAGGGATCAAAGCGTGTAAAATCGCTTCAACGGAAGGGTTTGGAGCAGATGTATCTGTCATCGCTTCACGTTGGAGCCTTACCATCTCAATATCACTCAGATTCTCTCTTTTTGCCATTTCAAGCAGTGCATCTAATTTTACAGGAGCAAACCCCTCTCTTTTTATAGAAGCCAAATCCCATCCGCTTCCTTTGACAAAGAGGATCTCCTCTCCATCAACTTCTGTTTTGAGTGAAGTGTTACCGCCCCCATGTAGAACTAAAGTATCATTCTTCCCTAAAAGATTAGAAGTATATACCCTCAAATCCAGATCATCCCCCGATTTTCCCGCTTTTGTCTCATCAAATAAATTTTTCATTTTTTATCCTAATACTTCAAGTTCATCTGTATATTTATCTTCACAGTATGGCTCATACGATGACTTGTAAACAGCATAATGTGCTGAATTTTTATGTCCTTCTAAAGCTGCTTCATTTTCCCAAGTCTCCACAGCCATAAATCTTTTTTTATCATTCTCATACTGAAAAATTTCATAAAATAGACACCCCTTTTCTGCCTTACTTGGTACAACCATTGCACTCAAAAGCTCTTTCATTTTCCCCTCACATCCATCTTTTGCTATGAATGTTACACTTTTTGTAATTGTCATTTTTCAGTCCGTTTATGATTTCGCTTAATATTAATATTTTGTGATTATATCAAATTTATTTTACTTCTGTATAATAAAGAAAAAAATTAAGATTAAACTAATGAATTTACTACTTGAAATTGAAAATGTAATTGAAAAACAGGGTTCTGACTTTGAACTTTCAAAACTCTTCAAACAATATATAAAAGAGTATCAACAATCCCTGCCTGAACTTTTTGAAAAGAACCAAGGCAAAGATTTTCTAGTTCGCCATACTAAGAAGCTCGACTCAATTATCGAACTGATGTATAAAACCGTACTGCGTAGAACTTTTGGTAACTTTTTGCCAATGCGAAGTTCAATTCCCATAGCAATCGTAGCACTTGGAAGTTATGGACGAGAACAGCTCAGTGTACACAGCGACATTGATCTGCTTATTGTTTATGAAAATGTAGATGGATACAACACTCAGCTTATCATAGAAAAACTCTTCTATCTAGCACTTGATGCAGGTATGAAACTCGGGCACCGTGTTCATGAAGTTAGTGATCTTTTTCAGGCAAGTACAGAAGATGTGACCATTAAAACATCGCTTATGGAATCACGTCTTATTACAGGATCCCCTTTTGTTTGGCACGCAACACAGCATATGCTCAATAAGATCCGCCTCCATAAACAAAAAGAGTTTTTAATAGCAAAGATCCAAGAAGCACAGACAAGACGCAAAAAATACCCAAGCTCCATGCAGCCAAATATCAAAGAGAGCGTCGGAGGACTGCGAGATACACATCTCATCTTTTGGATAGCAAAGACCATTTATGGTATCAGTACCATCAAAGAGCTCAGTGGAACGGTCTTTTCAGAAGAGGAGTATAAAGAGTATCGCATAGCACTTGAACTCCTCTATCGAGTCAGAAGTGCACTGCATCTCATTACGGGCAAACAAGAAGATACACTGCGTTTAGAGTACATTCCTGATGTTAGCAGACTTTTAGGTTTTAAAGAGCAGACAAAACTTGCAAGTAAAGTTCTAGAAGCACAATGGCAGATCAATAATTTTGTACAGATATTCGTTAAAAAGATGGTTCGTCCTTATATTTATGATGCCACACACATCGCTGCGTTTAGAAAAGGAAGGATCCAAAAAGGATTTTATGAGTTCAACTCAAGACTCTATGCATCTTTTCATCTCCCCGTTCAAAACATCAATAAACTGTTGAAACTCCTAATCGAGATTGAGGACAAGCCATACAGATTTGATGCAGGGTTCTTATACCAGTTCAGCCGTGTCAAAATTTCCCATCCCTTACGTAAAACTACATACACACTCATACAACAGCTTATGCAAAAACAACATCTTGCACCGTTTCTAGAGCTTTTTTATGATGCAGGAATCCTGAGCGAACTCTTTGTAAACTTTAAAAAGGTGATGCATTTACCGCAGTTTGACGGATACCATCACTATCCCGTAGATGTACACTCTCTAAAATGTGTGGAAGCAATAGAAAACATTAATGAAGCTTTTTTACAAGAGCTCTTTGATGAGTTAAGTGCTGAAGAGAAGCTGTTACTCAAAATTGTCGTATTGTTTCATGACAGCGGCAAAGGCAGAAAGCAAGATCACAGCGAAGTTGGAGCAAAACTTGTACTACAGTTCATCAAACATATCAAGATGGATGAAACACTTGCCAAACGTGCAATAATTCTCGTCAAACACCATGTTTTAATGAGCAATGTTGCGTTCAAAGAGAACATTCATAATGAAAAAACACTCTACAAGTTTATGTCAAAGATAGAAGATGCCAAGAACCTTAAACTACTCTACCTGCTCACTTATGCAGATATTAATGGTGTTGGAGGAGATGTCTATAACTCATTTAACTCAAAACTTCTTTTTGATCTCTATACACATGCACTTGAAATCGCAGAGAACAAGGATAGGATCACAGATGCGAAAAAAAGAGTTATCATAGAATCACGCGTAAAAAATCTACAGGAGTTTAAAGAACTTCCTTCAATTTTACAAAAAAAACTTTTAAACATCGAGTCCAATCTCTTTTTCTTCAAACATACACCACAAGACATCATTCATATTGTCAAACTCGCTAGAGAGACAAAAGAGTACAGTTTCAGTGTCAAAAACGAGTACTCTCTAACTATAGAAATATTAAGAAAAAGACCACTCAACATTGGATATCTACTAGCTACTCTAGCACACCTGCAAGTCGCTTCAATGGAGATATTCACCCTCTTTGATGACATTAAATACTTTAAAATAGAGTTCATTCAAAATGTAGATTCAAATGTACTTGTAGAGGTTCAAGATACTATAGACAATGCATTTGATATGGACAGAGCTGTTCCTTTAAAAGAGGTCAATATCAAATCAACGGAGATCACACTTGATTGTGAGCACTCCCTCACTCATGCGGAGCTGACAATTCATACAGCAAATCAGACAGGACTTTTAGCATATATTATGCATAAACTAGAGGAGTTACAGATAAATGTAGTCACAGCAAAAATACACTCGAGCAAACATAAAGTACGTGACAGTTTTTTAATACAAAAACAAAACAAAATATGCAATAATGTCGAAAACATTTATAAATCATTATCTAACGATAAAAAATAAGGAAACTATATGTGCGGTATCGTAGGCTATCTGGGCAAAAAGAATACAAAAGAGATTTTATTAGAGGGGCTAAAAGAGCTTGAATACAGAGGGTATGACTCTGCTGGTATCGCTGTACTTAGCGATGGAGATTTTTCAAGTTTTAAAGCAGTTGGTAAACTTGTAAACCTTGAAGCAAAAACAAAAGATTTTGTAACAGATAAATTTGCCGCAGGTATCGGACATACAAGATGGGCGACACACGGTAAACCAACAGAACTCAATGCACATCCTCATGTAGGAGAGAGCTCTTATGTTGTACATAACGGAATTATTGAAAACTATGCAGAGCTAAAAAAAGAGTTGCAGGCAAAAGGGGTGAACTTTTTAAGTCAGACAGATACTGAAGTTATCGTACATCAGTTCGAACAAAATCAAAAAGTGACACAAAATAGCTTTGAAGCATTTAAAAAGACCATCTCTGAACTAGAAGGTGCTTACGCTATCCTACTTGTAACAAAAGCAGAAGATGATACTATCTTTTTTGCAAAGAACGGTTCACCTATGCTTGTTGGGATCAATGAAGACAATGAAAAATATTTTGCTTCTTCAGACACTCCCCTTATCGGACACTGTACAGATGTAAACTACTTTGAAGATGGTGATTACGGATATGTAAACGCAGATGAGATCGTAATTTTCGATAAAAACGGTACAAAAAAAGCACCACATTTTACAAAACTCTCTACAAACAAGCTCTCTGCACAAAAAGATGGCTATAGATTTTTTATGGAAAAAGAGATTTATGAGCAAAGCACTGTTATTTCAGATACTCTGCTTGGACGTCTCAGCGAAGATGCAGTGATACTTGATGAGATCGATGATTCATTTTTCGATGGCATCAATGAGATAAAGCTCTGCGCCTGTGGTACTTCTTATCACTCTGCACTTACAGCTTCATATATGTTTGAGCGCCATGCAAAAATAAAGACATCCGTTGAAGTTGCCTCTGAGTTTAGATACCGTGAACCGATCATGACAAAAGATACTCTCTTTGTTGTCATTTCTCAAAGTGGCGAGACTGCTGATACTTTAGAAACACTAAAGATGGCAAAAGAAGCAGGACTCAAAACACTTGTGATCTGTAATGTTGACAACTCATCTATGGTTCGTATTGCAGATGCGACTATCTTAACACGTGCAGGAATTGAAAAAGGAGTTGCATCAACGAAAGCATTTGCTACACAGGTCGTTGTTTTTTGGATGCTCTCTTTATATGTTGCAGGTCGCAAAAACACGATGCAAAAAGAAGCAATAGCCAAGCAGATCGCTGTATTACGCGAAATTCCAAAAAGCGTGATTGTAGAAGATGCTATGCATGAGCGTATCAAAAGATTATCTAAAAGATACTTACATGGTCATGGATTTTTCTTTGTAGGGCGTGATCTGTTCTATCCACTTGCACTAGAAGGTGCTCTAAAACTCAAAGAGATCTCTTATCTTCATGCTGAAGGCTATCCAAGTGGAGAGATGAAACATGGTCCTATCGCCTTGGCCGATCCTGAACTTTTCACTATTGCGCTACTGCCTGAGCATCTTTTATATGACAAATCAAAAAGTAACACTGAAGAGCTTAGTGCAAGAGACTCCACTATCTGTGCTATCAGTCCGATAGAGTTCGATAAAGCTGATGATTTCATCAAAACGAAAAAACATACTCACTATATGCTTGAGTTCTTTGAGATGATGGTCGTTGTACAACTTCTCTCACTTGAAATTTCAGTACGTCTTGGAAATGATGTAGATATGCCGAGAAACCTTGCAAAAAGTGTTACTGTAGAATAATTTATGGAGCAACACTGACAATGATTAAAAAGTATTTTTATCTTATCCTGAATTTATTACTCATTATTCCAGGAATAGTCGTTGTCTACTCTTATGCTTATAATTATGTAGATAAAGAGGTAATACTGCTAGAAAAAAAAGCAACTGCTCTCAAGCAGATGGAAGGTATCTACAATATTATTACCAATATGCAAAAGATACGGGGCTTAAGCAATATTGATGATACCAATATTGAGATCTTTGATACAATCGAAGAGCTTGAGACAGCTAATCATAATACAGTAAAGAAAATCCATCGTCCAAGTGTCGATGCTATTCTTAACCAACATCCAGCTGGAACAATAGCGGATTTCGACAGTTATACTTCAACAATAGAAGCGCTCCTTTTAGTCTATAAACTAACTGCATACAATGCACAACTTACACTTAACTCCAATATAAAAGAGTATCTACTTGCAAAGAGTGTAACGAACAGACTTCCTTATATTGTTGAGTATTTTGCTCGTATTAGAGGACTAGCTTCTAGTGTACATCAACATAAACTCGATAAATCCGTAAAAACAAAAATTAAAAATCAACTCTATATGATAGAAGAGTTACTCAAAAATACAAAAGAGATGGAGTATTTTAATCATACCGATTATGTCAAGGAACTTCTCTCCTCTCAAAAAGAAGAGATTGCATATATAAAAAAAGAGTTGTTAAATAAAGAGTATATTTCTTTAAATGGCTTACAAATCTTTAAAAATATTACAAAAAATATTGATTACCTCAATACACTCTATTACCAAGATATGAATAGTTTAATGACCTTGTACAACAAGACATTAGAGAAAAAGAACTTTATAAAGTCTTTTATAATATTTATATGTATTTTATCTATCATCATCATTATACTTATTAACCTTTTTTACTTTTCCAAAATACAAAAATATATCCAACAAGTTGAACATCTTACAATTATAGACCCAATGACAAAACTTTACAATAGAAGATTTTTAGAAAATTTTATTGCGCAATTTGCAAAGCAGGCAGAGAGACAAGATGAGTACTTTACTATTTTAATGATAGATATTGACTTCTTTAAAAAGGTTAATGATACCTATGGTCACGATGTAGGAGATAAAGTCATTGTCGCTATTGCCCGTGTCTTACAAAACAGTATTCGTAAATCAGACCTTGCTGTTCGATATGGTGGTGAAGAGTTTATGGTACTTTTACACTATGCGAACAGTGAAGCAGCAGTCAAAGTTGCAGCAAAAATTAAAAATGCTTTTGCAGAAATTACTTTTGAGGCTGATAATCATGGCTCTTTTCAAAAAACACTCAGCATAGGTATCTCGGAATTCCCGAAAGATGCCGACACAATCTGGCAGTGTATAAAACTGGCAGATACAGCGCTCTATGTAGCAAAAACTACAGGTCGTAATAAAATAGTAACATATTCAAAAGAGATGAGTGAGAATGGAGATTTACGTTAAGTAGATTTTCTATATATAAAAAGAATAACGACGTAAAGAATACGTCGTTATATTGCGCTCTATCTAGCTACAGCCACATCCGCCGCCACTGTTTTTAGGTGCAGAAGATGCTCCACCTGTTGAACATGCTGACACACCTGGAGGTGTAGTTGGTTGAACTGCTTCATTATCAACACCACCATTTGCATTGATCTCTTCAATAGTCGCCCAGATAGACTCTGCTGCTTGCATATAGCGTTTCGCAGATTCACTCGTTGGTGCAACATAAGTGATAGGTTTCCCTTCATCACCACCTGTTCTAATAGCAGGCTCGATCGGAACTTCAGCAATAACTTTAGTATCGAACTCTTTTGCCATCGGCTCAGAAGTTCCTTTTCCAAAGATATCATACTCAACACCAGTATCTGGTGCAATGAATCCACTCATATTCTCAACGATTCCAGCGATTGGAATATTGAGTTTTTTGAACATATCTAAAGAACGACGAGAATCATCCAAAGATACACCTTGTGGAGTTGTTACAGTAAGACCTGCAGTTACAGGTACTGATTGTGCAAGTGTAAGCTGTGCATCACCAGTTCCCGGTGGCATATCGATTACAAGTACATCCAGTTCTGACCAAAGAATGTCACGCAAGAACTGCTCGATCGCTTTCATGATCATAGCACCACGCCAGATAAGAGATTGTCCCTCTTCCATAAGTGAACCCATTGACATTATTTCAATACCATATGCTTTAATTGGAAGAACTTTATTTCCATTCACTTCTGGTTTCACATCAGAGATTCCCATCATACGAGGAATATTTGGACCATAGATGTCAGCATCTAAAAGACCTACTTTTTTACCTTGCTGTGCAAGTGCAATAGCAATATTTACTGATGTTGTTGATTTACCAACTCCACCTTTTCCTGAACTTACCATAAGGAAGTTTTTCACTTGAGGAGCAATATTTTTTCCGTGAGAAGAGCTCTCTCTTGGCATTTGAGGTGCTTTAATATTAACAGTAATATTATCTGCGCCCTCTCTCATAAGTTCAGCAGTTGCCTCATCTTTGATCTGTTGTGCTACTTCCGGTGCACTTGATGTAATTTCTACAGTTACAGCGACATCACTGCCGTTAACAACTATATCTTTTACAAAACCAAAAGTTACGATATCTTTGGTAAAACCTGGATACATAACTTTACTAAGTGCTGATTTTACATTTTCTTCAGTCATAAAGTTTTTTCCTTTTATTTATTTTGTATATTTTATTTTAAAATCGTATCATATCTAAATAAGACAAATATTGTCTTATTTAAAATCAATTTCTTTTAAAAAAGATTTTAAGCTAAAAGTGCAGCCTCTTCAGCTGCTTCTTTCGCTTTTGCATCTTCAGCTATTTGAGCGATAGCTTCAGGGTTATCCATGATCTCTTGAGTGATTTTATAAGAACAGAACTTCGGTCCACACATAGAACAGAACTCTGCTTCTTTAAATACATCTTGAGGCAGTGTCTCATCATGATACTCACGAGCACGTTCAGAATCTAGTGCAAGTTCAAACTGTTTTTCCCAGTCAAATGTATAACGTGCATCACTCATCTCGTCATCAATATCTCTTGCGCCTTTACGTCCACGAGCAATATCAGCTGCATGAGCAGCAATTTTATATGCAATGATACCTTCACGTACATCATCTGCGTTTGGAAGACCTAGGTGCTCTTTTGGTGTTACATAACATAACATACTTGCACCATGCCATCCACCCACAGCTGCACCGATCGCACTTGAGATATGATCATATCCAGCTGCAATATCGGTAACGAGTGGTCCTAAGATATAAAAAGGAGCCTCATGACAAAGTTCACGTTGTATTTTCATATTACGCTCGATTTGATTCAAAGGAACATGACCTGGTCCTTCGATCATTACCTGAACATTTTTCTCCCATGCACGGAGTGTAAGCTCACCAAGAACTTTAAGCTCTCCAAGTTGTGCATCATCAGATGCATCTGCCAAACATCCTGGACGTAAAGAATCACCAAGAGATAAAGAGACATCATATTTTGCACAAATATCCAAGATGTCATCAAACGCAGTATAGAATGGATTTTCTCTATGATAGTGCATCATCCATGCAGCCATCAAAGAACCACCACGAGAAACAATTCCCATTTTACGTTTTGCAACTTTAGGCATTGTCTCTAATAGAAAACCTGCATGAATAGTAAAGTAAGAAACGCCCTGTTTTGCTTGACGTTCCAATACTTCAAGCATAACTTCTATGCTTAAATCTTCGATCTTATTACCAACATCATGCAAGATTTGATAAATAGGTACAGTACCTATTGGAATTTTAGAAGCATTGATAACCGCTTTTCTGATCTCATCCAAGTCCCCACCAGTTGAAAGGTCCATTGCAGTATCTGCTTTATAATGTTGAGAGACTTCCATCTTTTCAACTTCACCCATTACATCCGAAGCTATCGCCGAAGAACCAATATTTGCATTGATTTTACATTTACTTGCAATACCAATGGCCATTGGTTCTAATGAAATATGATTAATGTTCGCCGGTATTATCAATCTACCGCGAGCTATTTCACTACGAACTAGTTCAGGAGATAAATCTTCTATTTTCGCGACATACTCCATCTCTTGTGTGATTATGCCTTGTTTAGCGTAATACATCTGTGTTCTAACAGGATCGTTCTCACGCTCTTTTACCCATGAAGATCTCATAGTTTCTCCTCGATTTTTTATCTTTTTGTCTATTAATATGATGGAAATATAATCAAATAAAGTTAATCTAATATAAAGCCTACTGATTGATAATATTATTTATGCAATATTTGAAATTCAAAGTGACTAATTTACACAATCAAGATAAAAAAAAGCTTTATATGTGTATAATTTCGTAACACTTTTTAAAGCAGAGGAGACTCATTGTCAGATTTATCTCTAGTCCTGTTAGCAGCAGGGAGTTCTAGTCGTTTTGATATGGGTATAAAAAAGCAGTGGTTAAGAATAAATTATAAACCATTGTGGCAATTTGTAGCAGATAAATTTGAGCAAACGCAGCGTTTTGCAAAGATCATCGTTGTTTGTTCAGCAGAAGATATTCCTTTTATGCAAAATTATGCGGAGTATCATTTTGTTACAGGTGGAGCTACAAGACAACAGTCACTTAAAAATGCACTTGAGTTTGTAGATACACCATATCTACTTGTAAGTGATGTTGCAAGAGCTTGTGTCAACGATGAGTTGTTAGAGCGTATTGTTGAAAAAAAATCTCTCTACGACTCTGTTGTACCTTACCTCAATGTTACAGATACTATAGTATATGAAGAGACCACTATTGACAGAACGAAAGTAAAACGCATTCAAACCCCTCAACTTTCCAAGACCGACATCCTAAGATCTGCACTCAAAACAGAAGAAGAATTTACTGATGAAAGCAGTGCTATTGTCGCAAATGGTGGCACTAGAGGCTATGTTCTTGGTGATGAAGATGCGCACAAGATCACTTTTGTAGATGATTTGAACAGACTTACATGTTTACAAGCACCTTCGCAAGATACATTAAGTGGGAACGGCTTTGATGTTCATGCCTTTGACAAAAGTCAAACAGAGCTATTTCTCGGTGGTGTAAAGATAGATGCCGGTTATGGATTCAAAGCACATAGTGATGGAGATGTCGCGCTTCATTCACTTATTGACGCCCTATTAGGTGCCGCAGGGATGGGTGATATTGGTATGCTTTTCCCCGATAATGATGACAGCTATAAAGATATAGACTCAAAAGAGCTACTTAAACGTGTTGTTACAAAACTTTATAACTATGGTTTTGTGATAATCAATGTTGACATTACAATAGCTGCACAAAAACCGCGTATTGGCCTTTATAAGAATGAAATGAGAAAAGTTATTTCAGAGATACTACATATAGACAGATCAAGGGTCAATGTCAAAGCAACAACAACTGAGAAACTCGGCTTTATAGGTCGGGCAGAAGGTGTTGGTGTTTGGGCGAATGCAAACTTGAAATATTTTAATTGGAAGATGATAGGATAACATGAAGATATTAATTATAGAAAACGAAGTATATTTAGCGCAAAGTATTGCAACAAAGCTTGGAGAATTAGGTCACAATTGTGAGATGTGTACATCTACAAAGGATGCAATAAGAGGTCAGAACTATGATGTGGTTTTACTCTCAACAAATATAAACGGACAGGATTTCAACCCTGTCATTGAAACTTTCAAACACTCTATCGTTATTTTAATGGTTTCATATATCAGTAATGACACAGTATCAAAACCTCTTAGTGCCGGTGCAAAAGACTATATTTTAAAACCGTTTATGATCGAAGAGCTCATCAGAAAGATAGACCATTATCAAGATTATGAAAAATTAAAAAGAAGAAATGAAGCATATGAAAAATATCTTGAACATAATTTTGCAACAGTTGACCACAAACAGGTTCTTGAAGATGTAGAGTTACCACTCTTTATCTCTTCAAATTTTCAAAAGTACAGTGATGCTTTTGCATATGAATATGCGAAGGTTCAAGACCTTCCTCTTCATTTCATATCATTAAGTGATTCAAAAGCACTCAATGAAATTGCTAATCTTCCACAAAACTCCCTTGCATATATCATAGACTATCAAACATTGAAAAAAGGCGACAAACAGACATTTTGTTCTTTGATCGCTGGTAAAAAAGCTATTGTAGCCAGCTGTGATAAAGTTGAAGATGTTGAGTACCCTGTTATTGAGATAGAGAGTGAAAAAAATGTATTTGACAAAGGTGAGATCCTCCCTATTGAAGACTATGTAAAGTTCATTGTCCTCAATTATCAAGATAAATATCCAGATACTGAGCTTTCCAAAAAACTAGGCATCAGCCGTAAAAGTTTATGGGAAAAAAGAAAAAAATATGACATCATCAAGAAAAAATAAAACGCTCTATATTGATAAAGAGGCAGCTTCTGTTCTTGAGCTGGTAAGTGAGTCTCTTTTATCCCCTGTTACAAAACTGATGAGTGAAGCTGAATCCTTTGAAGTACTCAAAACAGGTCTAATTAACGGACAATCTTTTCCTTTTCCTTTTGTTTTGGCACCTTCTGGAAAAAAGAATGAAGAGGTTATCGAATCCTTAGAAGCAGGAGAAGAGATAAGCATTATTTGTGATGGCGAAGAGTTTGCAACACTTGTCGTTGATGAAACCTTTCAAATAGATCCAAAAGAGCGGGTCAAACATATCTATGGAACAGATGATCTAAGCCATCCCGGTGTCAGAGCTACCATCAAAAGAATTGGACGATGGGCATTAAGTGGTGAGTACACTCTTTTGCATAAAACCAAAAATATCAATAAAATCAAAATCGACCAAGCCAAAAAACTTATTGATGCAAAACATACCAGTTCTTTAATGATGGGAGCAAACCCTCTACACCGTGCACATGAGAGACTTATCAGACAAAGTCTTGAAGATACAGATCTACTTGTCATCTTTTTACTCAAACCATATGACAGTGCGAACCTGCAGTATGAGATCAGAAAAGAGGCTCTCGAGTATTTTATAAACAACTTTTTACCAAAGAACCGTGTTATTATCATTCCTCTTGAAAACAGTTATATTTTTGCAGGTTATAATGAGATCATCATCGATGCTATAGTGGCAAAGAACTACGGTTGTGACAGACTGACCATAGGAAGGAATCATGCAGGTCTTGGAATGTTCTATGATTGTAACTCCAATAAATCAATTATCGACAAGGTCACCGGTATAGATATTGAGATACATGTGGCTAGTGAGTATGTATATTGTGATGAGTGTAAAACACTTGTAAGTAAAAACACTTGCCCTCATGGCCAGCATCATCAGATCTCATATCATGCGGACTCTCTTCTTGAACTACTTGAAGCCGGTCTGCTGCCTCCTGCTGTTTTAATACGAAAAGAGATCTCAGCGTTTTTACTCTCTAAACTTTTTCCAAATAGATTTAAAAATGTTGAGAAGCTCTACTATGATACCTTTCCAGTTAAAGGTCTCCTTGAAGAGCATACAGAAAAAGATTTTTATTTAGAGTTAATGAAGTTGTATCAAACAACTTCATTGACATAAGAGGTAATTTATATGAATTGGTTTTTTTTAACAGTAGGTTATAGCGGTCTCTCACCAAAAGCACCAGGGACTATGGGAACATTGGTATCTTTACCACTCGGTATGGCTATTTTAATCTATTTTGACACTATGACACTCTTTCTTGCAGCTATGCTCATTTCAGTTATCGCAATTAAGATCATTAATCAACACGAACAAAATGGTGCACCTCATGATGACCAAAGAATTGTTATTGACGAACTTGCAGGGATGTGGTTTGCACTGAGCATAGCACCCGCGATCAGCGTTGCACCTCATGACATTTTTCAGTTAAGCAATGGTTTTTTAATCCAATCACTACTCGCTTTTGCACTTTTTAGATATTTTGATATTACAAAACCTTCTATCATAGGAAGAATTGACAGAGATGCAAAAGGCGGTATCGGTGTTATGGGTGATGATATTATTGCAGGTTTTGCAGCAGGTATCTCAGCTGCTGCTATTTGGCAGGGATGGATCTACGTCAGTCATCTCTTTTGAGTTTCATTGTAAATTGAGAGAGACGGGAAAGCAAATTCAAGTGAGTTTCTCTCAAATATTACCATGATCTTCTCCATAACATCTTGTTTTGTTTTAAGCCAATCTTCCCAGTTTACAGATTTTGAAAAACAATAAACTAAAATATTGATACTTGAAGAGTCAAACTCATCCAGATAAACAAGCAGTGTCTTTTTAATCCCCTGAAGATCCTCTTTTGAGACCAATTTTGCAGAATGACGAAAATCCTTATACTCATACTTTGTGTTTTCACTGGCAATTTCAGGATGATTGCGTAACATCTCTCGTATCTCATTCACTGCGTTTATAATATCTTCTCTTTTAGAATCATACTTCACACCAAGAGACATTTTGATTCTACGTCCCAACTTTCGCTTGTTCCAGTTTTTAATATCTTTTGCTGCAAATGTACCATTAGGAATTGCTATAAGTGCATTATCAAAAGTTCGTAGTGTTGTTACACGCAAACCGATCTCAACGACAACCCCCTCTTGTCCATCTATCTCTATCCAGTCACCTTGAGAAAAGACTTCACTAAAGAGTACGGAGAGTGTTCCAAAGAAGTTAGATATTGTATCTTTAGCTGCAAACGCAACAGCGAAACCACCTATTCCAAGACCAGATAGAACAGCGGTAAGATCTACTCCAGCAAGATAAAGAACGATCAAAAGCCCCATAATAATAATGATAAAATTAATTATTTTAATTCCTACATTGATAAGCTCGCTTTTCACTGCTGTTTGTGCTCTATCTATATTATTTATAGTAATGGCAGCAAGACTGTTTACAAAGATATAAACTATTGCCGTAAAATAGACACCATAGATAATATTAAATATTTTTGCAATCATTTCTCCATTGCTAAAATCATTTAAAATATAAAATACTATATTGATGTTTATGATAATCACTAACGATTCAATGGCACGTTTTAGTTTTGAGAGTAAAACATCTGAATACTTAGCAAGTATCTCTACCTGTGAAAAACTTTTTTGTATAAAGGTATAGATAACTTTTCTAAAGAAATAGATAAAGAGTGTCATCACTAAGATTATAAGTATCTTGACAATGCTTAAATTATAATTTTCGAGTACACTGTCTATATTTCTTACAATTGCAAAAGATTTCAGATAGACCACAAGCTTAATGATATGATATTTAGAGTATTTATTAAGCCTGTACATTTTATTTTCAAACTTGTAGATATAGCCAATGAAATCAACATTGATCTCTTGAAGCGCATAAAAATCTCTAATATTTTGCTGAAGCTGTTTTAAAACCCGTGATGATGGATCCTTGATCTTTAGATATGGTGTATAATCTTTTGTATAGAGGTTAGAGACACTCTGCTGTTCTTGGGCAATAAGTTCGTTGAGTTTCTTCTCATATGCATTAACACTTGGCAGGTCTAAGGCAAGTAAAATATTCTTTATCAGTAATTGCTGCGCCTGTACAAATTTGTATGATTTTATCTGTACCTCATCACGCAGTACTGCATAAGTATTACCTGCCCTTTTATTGATAGATATGATCTTCTTCAATGAAAATATTTTCGTAGAAAAATCATTTGGTGTACTTAGAAATGTTGCTTTGTTCGCCATGAGCTCATTTAATTGCTCTTCATACAATGATTCTTGTTCTTGAACAAGTTGATATATCTCTTTTTGTGTAAGGTTCGCATCATTCATCTTTTCGGTAAGCTCTATCTGCTTATCCAAGAACGGAGTATACTTTACATCTGCATTAAGAGCTATACTTGTAAAAAGAAGAAGAAAAAAGAGAAATGTTTTAATCATTTTATTTATATACCCTCAGCGATCATTGCATCAGCAACTTTTTTAAATCCTGCGATATTCGCACCATGCACATAGTTCCCTTCTACTCCATAGTCTTTTGCAGTAAGCGCTACACGTTTACAGATCATCTGCATAGTCTCTTTTAACTTTTCATCAACCTTTGCATAGCTCCACTTCGTCATAGAAGCATTTTGACTCATCTCAAATTCACTGACGGCTACACCACCTGCGTTTGCAGCTTTTGCCGGTGCAAAACAGATCTTATGCGAGTGAAACAAATCTATAGCTTCTGGGGTAGAAGGCATATTTGCCCCTTCTGTCACGCTCACACACCCATTTGTAATAAGTGCTTTTGCATCAACTTCTGTCAGCTCATTTTGTGTAGCACACGGAAACGCAGCATAACATGGAATAGCCCAAACCGCATGTCCTCCCTCTGGATACTCTTCTGTTGGAATATATTTGCCTTCATTATGTACTTTACAGTACTCTTCTAATGAACCTCTGCGTTGTAGTTTGATCTCTTTGAGTAGTGCGAGATCAACACCTCTGGCATCATAAATAGTTCCATGTGAATCTGAACAACTCACTACCATAGCACCAATATTTTGTAGTTTTTCTATTGCATGGAGTGCTACATTCCCTGCCCCGCTTACAGTACATACTTTCCCTTCAAGCGGCTCTTTATGTTCTATTTCCAACATACTTTGCGTAAAATAGACCGCTCCGTAACCTGTCGCTTCTGGACGCATCAATGAACCACCAAAAAAGAACGGCTTCCCTGTCAAAGCACCTTCATATGCAGATGTGATCTTTTTATATTCACCAAAAAGATAACCAAGTTCACGTGCACCTACACCGATGTCTCCAGCTGGAACATCGATACGAGGTCCGATATACCTATGTAGTTCTGTCATAAACGCAGCACAAAATTTCATTATTTCAAAATCACTCTTGCCTTTTGGATCAAAATCACTTCCCCCTTTAGCACCTCCAATAGGCAGACCGGTAAGTGAATTTTTCAAAATTTGCTCAAATCCTAAAAACTTTAAGACCCCTTCTGTCACTGATGGATGAAAACGCAGTCCTCCCTTATATGGCCCGAGTGCATTATTGAACTGTACACGATAACCTGTATTTACTTGGATCTTATTATTGTCATCAAGCCATGTTACTTTGAACTTCAATATTCTGTCAGGTATTACAAGTCTTTCTAAAATTGCATGTTTGCTATATTTACTGTCAGACTCTAAAAGTGGTGCAATCGAGTAGATCACCTCTTCCATTGCCTGATAAAAAACAGCATTCTCTGCACAGTTGTGATTTTCAAATTTTTTTATCTCTTGTTCTGCAAGTGTCATCTTCAGCCTTGTGAATTTATATTATTAGGAATTTATTCAAATTGTACCACAACTATCACGAATTAGGAAGACAAAGCAATTGTCATCCTCTTATCAAATAGTTGTATATATTATTTGTATTTTATGTAGAGTTGTATGCTAAAATATTTAATAAAAAACGCTAAAGTCAAATAAAGCTTAAAATTATTCCCAATCTTGGAATTTAGAGCGAGAGTGTTTATCTTTCTTATATTTTTTAGAGTTCTTACTTTTTTCCAGTTGGTTTGCACTGTATAGAATATCTTCTTTAATATTTTCAATCTCGGCCTCTGAATCTTTATATGCTATCATCTTTTTAACATGTGTCTGCAGATCTTGAAGTTCACCTTTGTAAAGTTGACTCTCTTCTACTCGATTAAGCAGTTTCAGTGCATTTATAATCTTTTTGTCATAACGCTCTTTTGTTAATTCATCGCTGTTTAAAAGATATGACAATATACTTTTTTGAAAACGCTGCAATGCTCTTATGTATCGGAGTCTATTTGAATTTTCAATTACTTTTTTTGATGCTGCCATGAATCACCTATTATTTATTTATTGATATAATTATACACTTTAAATACGGAGAAAAAATTGAAAAAAATCATTTTAGCCCTTATGCTTCTTGGTGTGTCTCTTTTTGCAGAGGTAAACAACCAGTACATTACCAAAGAGTTTATGAAGAAAGATATTCCCATCATTGATGTCAGAACACCTATGGAGTGGAGAGAGACAGGTCTTTTAAAAGGGGCGATTCCCATTATGTTCTTCGATCAAAGAGGAAACTATGATGCAAGAAAGTTTTTACAAAAGCTAAATAAAAAAGTAGATACAAAAAAACCATTTGCACTCATCTGTCATACAGGAAGTAGAACTTCTATGATAGCACCATGGCTTTCAAAAGAGTTTCACTACCATGTCATTAACCTAAAAGGTGGAATGGAGTATGCAACAAAAACTGCACATTTAAAAACCGTTCCATATAAACAATAATGCCAACATGGCTTAAATTTCTCTTTTACCTGCTGCTGCGAATCGTTATAACATTCGCAGTATTGGGCTTTATTATCTTTTTATTATGGTGGTTCCTCTACTCGATATTTTACTAAAGCAGTGATTTAATGACGTTTGAAACACCTTGATGCAAATTATAGTTAGCGATCGGAAAATCCAGATCTTCACGTTCTAAGTTTACTGTATATAAAGATAGATACTCACCAAGTTCTTGTAGATCTATTGGCTCATATCTCTGAGCATCCTCTTTTACTAAAGAGGTTCTTACAAGTTCACCAGCCTCATTTGAGTTTGCTAGAGTGAACGCCAATGTTTTCAAACTCAAAAAATCACTCCATGCTAAAAAAAGCTCAGGTGTTAACTCTTCTGCCTTTTTACCTTCGGGAGTAAAAAGCAGATCCTTGTCTCTCAAAGGAATTAAAACAGATAAAATAGCACTTGAAAATGGAGCGACCTTATCACCCCAAAACGGAGACTCATTTCTTGTTTTTAGTTCGCTCTCTATTACAGATACTATCTCATCTTTGTCTGCATTCTTAAAAAGTTCATATGTTTCTTGTTTCATCTCTTATTCCATTCAATATTTTTCGTAATGATACACTTTTTGTATATAATTACACTTTTAAAAAGGAGCCCTAGTTTGAAATTCAATAAAAGTTTTATAACAAACCTTACTGCGTTTATCTTAGTAATGATCTCATTTGTTATACCGCAGTATCATAATGCCCTGCTCTATACTGGACTTTTCGCACTATCAGGGGCACTGACAAATCAATTAGCGATCCATATGCTCTTTGAAAAAGTACCTTTTCTGTACGGCTCGGGCGTCATACTCAATCGTTTTGAAGCCTTTAAAAGTGCCATTAAGAACCTCTTTATGCAGGAGTTCTTCACAAAAGAACAGCTTGAAAGATTTTTTCAAAGTGAAGAGAAGAAGCTAAACCTTGTACCTATCATAGAAGAGACAGACTTTTCCCCTGCGTTTGATGCACTATCAAAGACCGTAATGGAGTCCTCTTTTGGAGGAATGCTTGGTATGTTTGGCGGTGAGAGCGCACTTGAAAATTTAAAAGAACCATTTTCACAAAAAATGAAAGCAGCAGTTATCAAGATAGTAAACTCGGAGGCTTTTAACAATACACTTGAACAACATCTACAGCACTCATCACTTAATGATGATCTGCTTCGCTCTATTGAAAATATCATTGATAAAAGATTAAATGAGCTGACACCACAAATGGTAAAAGAGATGGTTCAAAATCTTATTGATGAGCACCTGCAATGGCTTGTTGTATGGGGAGGAATTTTTGGAGGGTTTATCGGATTAGTGTCATCTTTCTTACTTTAGCCCTTATTTAAGGGCTTTAAGATTTTGAATTTTAGAGTTTTACAACAAATGGTAAGAAATCTGTATATTTTTGATAATATTTGTAAATATACTACTAATGTAATAACTATACAACGCTATCTTTTATCTCATCAAAACTTAAATCAATTCTATTGGTTTCACTAAGATATACAACTTTATCATCTTTTGGTTCTTGTTTAGTATTATAAAATTTATAATATCTTCTATCGAGTTTATTTTATTATCTACTTTGTTAAATAACTCAATAAATTCAACTTTATTAAGTACATTATGTACTAGGATAGAGCTAAAATCAAATAAATCTCTTGATTTATCTCGTATTATAAGTGCAACTAGCTTTAAGTTTGCAATAGATTTTAAATCAAGTATTTTTAGTTGTGAATTTTCAAAATTAGTAAAAGTAGTTTGAGATAATATCTCTTTTTGCATAGGTCTATTTGCTTAAAAAAACTCAAGCTTTACATTATCTAGTACAAATTTCATCATATATTCATCAGGAAATAGCCCTGCCATTCTTAAAGCTGTTACAGTTTCATCTTGAAGTTTTTTAGCATCTAATACACTCATACTTAGTATAATTTTTCTATAGTTCAATGCTTTGCTTGATACTATGTCAATATCTTCTAAAATTCTGTGATTTAGATAGAAGCTAAAAGCTGTACCTCCTACGAAGTGTAACTCATCTTCAAATATATCACTATTATAAATCTTTTGAATAGTTTTTTTACATTAGCAGTCATTAATCATTCCTTATAATTGTTTATAACTCTCATTTTGAATAAACTTGCCACTTAAAGACATATCCATACTACTTATAGTAATATAGCTTTTTTGTACATCTTTGTATATTATCTTTATTTTAAAGTTGATAGATACTTTGAGATGATGGCATATACTTTTTGCTCACTTGTATTATTTATTTGCCAAAAAAGATTAGTAGAATAGACTCTAGGGTCAAATATAACGATATCATTAGTATCCTACATTTATCTTTTGTTTTGCTTCATCATACTCTAAAGACTCCAATAGAGCATATAATCTATGTCTATTGTTCTTCCAATCTCTTAAAGTTCTATCTGGCACATCTAATAATTTACTAATTTGTTGTTGTGTCATAGCAGTACCTTTCTTATTTTTATATTATCATTACTTTATCAACTCTCATATTTTTGAAAAATATTGCATAACAATAGATCTTATTTGATACTGTATTTAACAATGTATTCACTACTATCTAATTGACACAGAATTATTTACAGTCTCAAGCTAAGTTATTGTTTTTGCATCTATACACTATTTTTTGTAATTTTAAAAATTAAATTCTTTATATTATTTTAAAAAAATAAATATATAATTTAATGCTAATTATAAATATTTTGAAAAGTTACAAATCAATTGCTTTATTAGCAAAGCAAAAGAAGAGTTTAAAAGCTTAATCTATCAAAATACTTTTAGCAATTCTCTATTTCAAGGAATTGTATGAAACAACATATAATCATTGCTACTATTAGTATGGATAGTACCATACTACAATCCCTCCTCCTCTCTATTGAAAAATACATTAAACCTGTTGATTTTAAAATTGAAATTATTGTTCTTATGAATAGTAAAAATTTCACCAAATGTATCACAACTATTTTTGATACACCAATACAATATTTACCTTTGAAGAGCAATTACTCTTTAAAAATTTCAGAGGCAAGAAGTTATTTACAAAAAGAAGTATTTAACTATTGTAAAAAGAAGGATATTAATCCTATTGTATGGATACTAGATGAAGATAAAGAGTTAGACAATAGAGTAAATAACTATTTGCCAAAACTATATAAATATCGAAAAAAGTATGATGTAATCATAGGATCAATTGAAGGAGATAGTCCAAATGCTTCATTTTCAGGGATTAATGTTCAACTACTTGATTTAACATTTAATCTCAACTATTTAGATGAATTAAGTGAGAATGATATTTACCTAGACCATACAATACAAAATAATTTATTACGAAAAAAGTACCCTGATTATTATTATGATTTAAGTAGTCAACACTCTGCACACCTAAAAGAATTTTTTTATATTGAGCCTTTAGATTCTAATGAGAAAGTATTTCAAGTAAAAGATAGAATCTATGAAAATCTCAATAATATTCTTTCAGGGCAAAACTTTTTTCGACCAATTAAACAAGTAGAGAAATTAACTGATTATCAAGATACTCTTTTACGAGGAGGAAATACTTTTATTTTAAATATTGACGTATTAAAAATTGAAAATCCAACCATAAGAATAGAAGATTATATCACACGAAGATCTGATATGATGTGGGCTTTAATTAATAGAGAATTTTTACGTAAAAAAATTGTCAAAACTGATTTTGTAGTAATACATAATAGAAATTTTAATATTCAAAAAGAGCTAAATATTCAAAAAATAGTTGAAGAGAATAGTGGTTCAATTATTTTTAATGCACTTAAAGAATATTCTGATAAAAAGCAAAAGATGGCTTTTGATACACTTTTAGATAAGCAGATAAATAAGAAAAAAAGAATGATAGAAAATAATGTTGCTCTACTTTTAGAAAATATACAAACTTTAGAAACACTTAAAAAACCTCAGTTAGAAATGTTTATTGGACAATTAAAATCTTTTTATAATCAAAAAAATCTAGAAACTATTATCATAAATGTAGAAAAACTTAAAAACCATAAAGAGAGTATTTTTAATCAATTTATTTCCTATAAACCTTTAATATTAGACAAATGTATTTTAGAAACAGTCAATGGTAATTTAATACAATATGATATAGGTAATGATAATATTAAGATGATTACAAAACTACCTATTGAAGATATAGATAATACACAACCTTTTATTAGAATACACTCATCTTGTACTAATTCTGAAGTTTTCGGAGCAATTGATTGTGATTGTGCTAGTCAATTAAAAGAAGCTATGAATCTTATTTCCAAAAGAGATGATGGTATTTTATTTTATATTACACAAGAGGGACGTGGTCATGGATATGGTAAAAAAATTTCTATTGTAGGAAATATGCAAACAAAAAAAATCAATACTTATGAAGCTTGTGAACTGTTGGGGATAGAGAAAGATGTTAGGGAATATAAAGAAATTGCAAATATTTTAAAGCGATTAAAGATAAATAGTGTCAAAATCGCAAGTAATAATCCCAAAAAGATAAAAGCACTAAAAGCTTATGAAATTGAAGTAAAAATAGCTGATGAAAAACTCTCTACTATTTATACACATGAAAACATTGAATATCTACAATCAAAACAGTCTATAGGAAACCATATTAATTTAATACTTAATGAGGATTATTTAATAAAAAAATATCCCTACTCAAATAATAAAATAGAATTTTATGAAAAGTTTGATGATTATGGTGGTTTTTCTAATTTTTCTGACCACCCCTTTATACTACATGATAAATATTGGAGAACTGCAGAACACTATTATCAAGCATATAAATTTAGAAGAAATTCTGAAGTATTTAATAAAATACAACAATCAAAAACACCAATGGAAGCTAAAAATCTTGCATACTTTTATGAGATAGACTATAAAGATAATTGGGAGAACAGAAAAATACTTTTTATGCATAATGCTTTAATTGAAAAATTTCGTCAAAATGAAGAATTAAAGGAACTACTGCTTGAAACAAAAGAGAGTTATATTATAGAAAAAGCACCTACTGATGAGTATTGGGGCAGTGGAAAAGATGGAAAAGGTAAAAATATATTAGGAAGACTACTCATGTATGTTCGAGATGAATTAAGTAGATAATATGTGTGGTATTATTGTAGTTATAGGGAAAAATTCTCATAAACAAATAAAGGAATCTCTTGTCAAACTTTCGCATAGAGGCAAAGATAGTCAACAAGTTATTACTCATAACAATATAAGTTTTGGATTTACACGATTAGCTATTAATGATGTAAGTAACACAGCAGAGCAACCATTTGAGTTTGAAGAGTATATTGGTCTTTTTAATGCAGAAATATACAATCATAAACAGCTTAAAAAAGAGTATCATTTAAATTGTAATAGTGATTCAGATACAGAAGTTATTTTACCTTTATATAATCAAGTTAAAGAAAATATACTCTCTTTATTAGATGGATTTTACACATCTGTTATCTATAATAAAACTACTAACAAAATAGTTATATTAAAAGATTACATAGGAAAAAAGCCTCTCTTCTTTGCTTATGATAAAGAGTATCAATATATTACAAGTGAATTGAAAGCCTTACCTCAAATAGAGTATTTTGAGATCATACCAAAAGGATTGTCTATACTACAAGATAATAAAATGCTTCTAATTAAAAAGCATCAAAAAAAATCTTTAATAAGACCATCTAATCATCAAATAAAAAAAATAATTGAAAATGCTGTTTTTAAAAGAATTATTGATATTAAAGATAAAAAAATAGGTATTTTTTTAAGTGGTGGTCTTGATAGCTCTATTGTAGCATTTCTAGCATCAGAACTTTTTCCCAATACTCATATTAATTACTATTCTATTTTAGACAAACAACATCCTGATTATAAATATATTAAAATTATGCAATCATCATTACAACAAACAAAAAGCTCATTTAAGATGATAAAACTACCTAATAGAGAAGAGTTTATAGATATTCTAAAAAAAGTTATTTATTATACTGAAAGTTTTAATCCCTCTATTATTAGTAATGGTATTGGTTCTTATATTTTATCTAAAGAAGCACAAAAAGATGGTCTTAAAGTTGTCTTAACAGGTGATGGAGCAGATGAGATGTTTATGGGATATGATAATCAACAGAGCATTGAAAATCATAATGAATGGAAAGATAAACACAACGCATTTATTCAAAATTTGCATATAACTGAATTGAGACGTGTTGATTTAACATCTATGGCAAACACCATAGAGATTCGTTGCCCTTTTTTAGATAAAGAGATTTATGATTTTGTTGAAACTTTAAACTATGAAGATTTATTTGGAAATAAAAAATATAGACTCAATAAAAATATATTACGAAAAATATTTAATGAGATACCCAAAGAAATTTCTAATCGTCAAAAAGTATCTTTTGATGTAGGAAGTGGAATTCAAAAAATAATGGTAGAAATATGTAAAGAAAAGAATATAACAGAAGAAGAATATTTAAAAAATATTTGGAATAGCTTTTTTAAGAACATACTCTCAACAGTCAAAGAAGATGATTATTTCTACTCCTATCCTGCATTTAATCATGTAATTCCTTTACGAGGAAATAAGTATGAAAATGCCTAAATTATTTCAAGAGTTAAAATTTTATTTTCATTATAGAAAAGAGATAAGGAATCTCTTGAAAATTCTTGCAAAGAATAATATTGATTTACAATCTATCGCATCATATACATTCTATAAAGAAGATATTACTAACAAAAACATGACCTTTTTAAGCATACAAAATAGAATAGAAAGTGAAATGCTAAACTATTTAAAACAATATCCATTTCATAACATTTTTAGATTATATTTGACTAGAAATATATCAGCTCCTCAATTTGGTGGAACTTGTTCAGATAGAACTGTACATTTTCAGAAAAAGATGAATAACTTTTTTATACAAAATAGTGTAGATTTTAAATTACATATTGCTTCTATAAATGGTAAAAGAACTCATACTATTTTACGATTAACGATTGAAGGAAAAGTTTATTTTTGCGATATTGGAATGGGTTATCCTATTACAAAACTACTACCATCATATAAAGATATAACATTTACAAGTTATGGTATTGAATTTAAGAGTATCATAAAAGATAATAAAATGACAGTGCTTATCAATGAGAACAAAGGTGATGGGGAAAAAGAATTAATGATAATTGAGATAGAAGAACAATCTCAAGAAGAGGTAAAAAACCGTATTAAGAATAGAATTGAAGATACCAAGGATTTACCTATGGCTAAAAAATTAAGATACTTTTTTATACATAATGAACAATTTATTCAAATAAAAGAGTAATAAAAAGGAAAATTTATTTATATGCTAAATATTATCTATATTATGATTGCCACATCGTTAAAACGAACAGATATGCTTATTAACAAGGCTCTATATTCTATCTATAATCAAAAAAATATTGATTCCAAAAAGATTAAAATAATGATAATTGATGATAATAAAGATATAAATGAAATAGAAAATATCAAAATTCAAGTTAAAAAATTAAGAAAAAAATTAAATTGGAATGATGAAAACATTTTCAATACAACTATCATTAAAAATCAAAAAACAAAATACCACTCAGGAACAGGGTCTTGGAATACAGCTATAGAGATTATTAATAATAAAATTATAGATAGCTTTATTGCAATTTTAGATGATGATGATCATTATGCTGATGACTATATAAAAAAACTTTTTGAGATATTAGATAAAAAGCCTAAAACAATTGCAATCTTCTCTCCTCTTATATGGTGTTCTAACAATGAAAAAGAAATTTTAGTTCTCAAAAAAGATGACTTAACAAAAGAAAAGTTTTTTATCGGCAACCCTGGAGTACAAGGAAGTAATATGTTTTTTAGGGCTAAAATTTTAAAAGAAATAGATGGTTTTGATGAAAAACTAGTCTCTGCAACAGATAGGGATTTAATGATTCGTTTTATTCACTATGCTATTCAAAACTCCTTGTTTTATAATATCGAAATATTAGATAAGAGTTATGTATTTTATAATGCTGATAATAGTAACAGTATTAGTAAAAACTTAGAAAAAAAACATTTAGGTTTAGATGTTTTTTATAAAAAACATAAAAATAATTTTTCAGAAGAAGCTTATTTTAAGTCATTAGAAAGAGCAAAAGGATTATTTGATTATAATAAAATACATTCCTAACAATAAATGATTTTGAATTATTGAGAGTGTAAACCCACCTAGTAATCCTAAATCCCTTAGTGTAATTTGACATAATTTCACTGAAAAACATACTAAGTTGAGGATAAATTTCATTGTATATTTATCCCTAAAAAGTTGTTATTAATTCTTTACTTTCAAACTTAAACTATTATATTATGACAGTTTAAATTTATATCTACTTTTAATAAGTCACCCTATGCATCTCTATCAAAGCTTTATAATCCCCATTATCAGCCATTTTAAGAGCTTGTATATACTCATCTCTTTTTGGATTCTCACTTGATAATAAATCTTCTTGCCACTTTACTGGCATTGATCCATTTTGTCTAAGATAGATGTTTGCTAACATTCTGCTCCATCTACCATTACCATTTAAAAATGGATGAATTTGAACTGCTCGGTGATGTATCCTTGTGGCTA
>Ga0256843_1000607_pt1 | contig 30354 bp, 29 predicted proteins | sample AlvinellametaG_FD_191572 | JGI IMG/M metagenome (GOLD analysis project Ga0256843, IMG submission 191572) | Pompeii worm associated microbial communities from hydrothermal vent at the East Pacific Rise, Pacific Ocean - Alvinella | ecosystem: Host-associated > Annelida > Integument > Unclassified ...
CCTCCAACGCACCAATGTTGAAAGTAACAGGTGTATGTAAACATGTAAACTCACCTTGTGCATTTGTGAGTGCTGTTGTGTTGTCACAATGATAAGTCAAGCCTTCAATGGGTGCATCTACGATGGTGCTTGTTGTTTCAGATACCGAAGATATCTCTGTTTCACTTTGGGAAGTGTTTGTGTTATCATCAGAAGGTGTTGTACTTGAGCCACCCCCTCCACATCCTCCAAGAAGCAGGAATGCAGACAATGCCAATGTGTAATATTTCATGACTTACCTTTTATTAAAAATGTGCATGTATTCTATCTAACTAGAAATTTATTTTAGCTTGCTATAATTTGAGTTAATAATTTATGTTTGGAGATATTTGGAGTGCTTATTTGTCAAAATATACAAAAAAAGGAGCAGAGTTTTTATAATTTGCTGATTGTTGAAGATGTTGTATTTACAAATGATGCACTTTGTACATTGCTTGCTAGAGATGGGAAGTATAAATTATCTCAGGCATATACTTTTGCTGAAGCTGATGTTTTACTTTCCAAGAATCAGTACGATTTTATACTACTTGATTTACACCTTCCCGATGCAGAGGGTGAAGATTTAGTTGAGGCTATTCAAAAAAAGAGTGATGCGAAAATCATTGTTTTAACAGCTGAAATCAATATTGAGGTAAGAGAACATCTTTTTTATCAGGGTATTTTAGATTATTTGGTAAAAGAGGATGATCTGCTTTTACTTGTTGCATCTATTTGTAGCACAATAGAAACTTTAGAAAAAAATCGGCAAGATACTATTTTAATTGTTGAAAACTCTCCAACAACATCACATCAGTTGCAAAATATTTTACAACTTCGAAATTATAATGTGGTGGTATCTTCTACAACGCAAGAGGCTCTTATTTTATTAGAGAGCCTTCCTGTAAGCTCAATCATTTTAGAAAAAGAGTTCCAAACCAAAGATGATTTAGAATTTTTAACAGCGTTAAACGGGATGAAAAAGATAGTATCTGTGCCTATTATTGTACTTCTTGAAACAAATAACCCTGAAATTATTAGAAAAGCTCTCAAAAACGGGGCATCAGATGTTATACAAAAACCTTTTAATATTGAAGAGTTTACCCTTAAAGTAGATATGTTTGTGGAGATATACAGACGCTATATTGATTCTATATGTTCTCAAAAACTACTTTCTGAATATAAAGAAGCGATAGATCAAGCTGCTTATGTGAGTAAAACAGATATAAAAGGGAAAATTACTTATGTAAATGAACTTTTTTGTCGTCTCTCAGGCTATACACAAAAAGAACTTCTTGGCAAAGCTCACAACATTGTACGCCATCCCGATGTACCAAAGAGTATATTTCGTGAGATGTGGCATACAATTCAAGCAAAAAAAATCTGGAAAGGTACCATTAAAAACCGTAAAAAAAATGGTCAGGCATATTATGTAAAAAGTATGATTAAGCCTATTGTGGATCTTAATGGTAATATTATTGAGTATATCGCTATACGAACAGATGTTACAGATTTGGAGATATATAAAGAGATTTTAGAGGAAAATCTTAATATCTCAAATAATAATTTAGAGTACCTAAAGCAGTATGAAGAAGCGATGGATGAGTTTGTTGCCGTTATTAAAACAAATATACAAGGAACAATTACCTATGTAAACAATAATTTTAGTTCTTTGAGTGGGTATACTAAAAATGAACTTCTTGGGATGAACTGTAAAGAGTTTCGATCTTCTCAACATATGAGAAATGGTGATTGTGAAAGTGTTTTTCAAGGTCTTCAAAATCAAAAGTCTATCTCTATTTTATTTGAAAATCTTACGAAAGAGAAGGAAAATTATTTTGTCGATACAAAAATTTATCCTTTAAAAAATGGGAAGAATGAAGTGGTTGAACATCTTCATTTGATGTATGATGTAACAGAGATTGTGAAGGTGCATGAGGAGCTTGAAGATACCCAAAAAGAGATTATCAACACAATGGGAGAGGTGGGAGAGAGTCGTTCTCAAGAAACAGGTAATCATGTTAGACGGGTTGCTTACTACTCGAAAAAACTGGCACATCTTGTAGGTTTAAGTGATGAGGATACAGAACTTTTATACTCGGTATCTCCTATGCACGATCTTGGAAAAGTTGGAATTCCAGACAGTATTTTGAAAAAACCAGGCAAATTGACTGAAGTGGAATTTGAGATTATGAAAACGCATGCAGAGATAGGATTTAATATTTTAAAAAATTCTAAAAGATCTATTTTACAAACAGCTGCCATTGTTGCTTATACACATCATGAAAAATGGGATGGTAGTGGGTATCCAAACGCTTTGGCTGGAGAAGATATCCATATTTTTGGTCGTATAACAGCTATAGCTGATGTTTTTGATGCTCTAGGAAGTGATAGAATATATAAAAAAAGTTGGCCTCTTGAGAAGATTATACGACTTTTTAAAGAGGAAAGGGGAAAACATTTTGATCCCCGTTTGGTTGATATCTTTTTAGAAAATCTTGATGATTTTCTAGTGATTCGAGATCATTTTAAAGATTAGCACTCTAAATCGTAAAACTTTTTGGTAAGAAGTGTATGGAAGTGCGTTTTTTTGAGAATCTCTATAATGTTTAGTGCAGTGTTTACTTTGAAGTAAGGGTTTGTGACTTTTTGAAGTTGTGTTTGCCATGATGGTGTATAGAGTGTTTCTATCGCTTTTTTAATAGCATCTGTATCTATAGGTGTATTTATGACACTTTGTGCTGCGATTCTCCCTTTTTGTCTTTCTCCAATGTCAATGGTTGTGATATGAAAACTAGGCACTTCTAAAATTCCACTTGAGCTATTTCCAACAACTCCATCAACATATTTGAGTGTACTAAAATATCGGAGTTGTCCAAGTGATGTAAATGCAATAGCATTTGGGTGTTTTTTCACAAAGGTATCTATCATTTCGTTGATAATGACTCCCCCTGCATCTGCATTGGCTTTTGTAAAAATAAGCCCTGTATCATGAAGCTCTTCAAGTGCATCAAGCACTTTTTGTATTTGCTCTTGAGGGGACATTGATGCTAATGTCTGAGGATGGTAGGTGATAAGAAGATTTTTTTTCTTGAATGAAAATTTTAATACACTTTCAAGCTCTTTTTTATTTAAAAGAGGGAGATTAAGGAGTGCTTCAACACCTAAAGAACCAACATGAAAAACTCTTGATGGTTCCTCCCCCATTTGTATAACTCTTTTTTTGTAGTGTTGTGTTGAGGTAAAATGGAGATGGGAAAGTTTAGTGATAGCGTGTCGCAAAGCATCATCAACAGCACCTTGGGTAATCTCTCCTCCATGAATATGTGCAATGGGTATATGCAGCAGTGTAGCTGTTGTTGCGATACTGAGCATCTCATACCTATCACCTAAAATGACAATGAGGTCAGGTTGTAATTGTTTACATGTAAGGGTAAATTGAGTTTGAAGTTGTGCCATAGCAAGAGAGTTAGATAGATCTGTATTTTCTTGTAAATCTATGGGAAGGGTAGCATCAATTTTAAAATCTTTTTCAATCTCTTTATAGGTGAGCCCAAACTCCTTACAAAGGTGTGCTCCTGTTACAATGAGTTGGAGTGTAAATTCAGGTTCTTGATCTATAAGGGTTAAGAGGGGTTTGAGTAAACCATATTCTGCTCGTGTCGCTGTAACAACGGCTACTTTTTTCATAGTTGCTCCTCTATCATCATATCGACATCATAATCTTTGTGTGCTTTTTGTCCTAAAATCTCATCCCATCTCATTGGATTGATACCTCCAGCAGGGCGTTTAACACTCAAATTTTTCTCTGTAAAAATTTCCCCTTTTTTAATGGGCTTCATAGCAACAATGCTTTTTCTAGCTACTTGAATATTGGGTGTTTCACTTGGAGAGGGTTTTTTTTCAGGGGAGCCTAACGCTTTTTCTATATTTCGTATAGCCTGTACCATAGCTTTGAGTTCTTGTGGCTCAAGAGAGGCTTTATGGTCTGGTCCTTGCATATCTCGTGAGAGGGTAAAATGTTTTTCTATAACACTTGCTCCCATCGCAACAGCTGCTATGGGGACTTCAATCCCTAATGTATGGTCACTGTAGCCAACCTTTACATGTAAGCTTTTTTCAAGTGTTTGCATTGCACGAAGATGAACATCCTCCATAGGTGTTGGGTACATGGTATTTGCATGTAAAACAGTGATATTGTCTTTGTGTGTGCCGTATGTGAGAAGTACTTCAAATGCATTTTGTACCTCTTGCATTGTTGCCATGCCTGTAGAGAGAATCACTTTTTTGTTGTATTTGGCAATAGCTCTGAGGTAGGGAAGGTTTGTAATCTCACCACTTGGAATTTTAAAAGTATCAAGCCCTAAATCATTTAAAAGTTCAATACTTTGAAGATCAAAAGGTGTAGATAAAAAGAGAATATTTTTATTTTGGCAATAGTGTATGAGTTCTTTGTGTGTTTGTGTATCGAGTTCAAGTTTTTTTAGCATTTCGTATTGAGAAGTGCTTTTTTCCTCCATATTTTTTTGTTGATAGTGTGCTTTTTGTGCCTCTTTGCTTACAAGTTGCTCAGCCTTAAAGGTTTGAAACTTGACAGCATCAGCTCCTGCATCACTTGCCACATCAATAAGCTTCTTTGCAAGTTCTATACTTCCGTTGTGGTTCACTCCAGCTTCTGCGATAATAAAAACATTCATCTAGCAAGACTCCCAGCTTTTATAAACCCCTCTAAAGTGCTTCCTTGTTTGGTTGTAACACCACTTCCGACAAAGGTTCCCTCTTGAACAGAAACGCTTCCGTTAAGAATGGCACCTGTACTGATATGGCAATGTGCTTCAACACGGCAATCATGTTCAATAAGTGCCTTGGAGTTGATAATACAGTTTGCTCCCACTTTTGCACCAGCATTGATAAGAGCATGGTGCATCACCACTGTTCCCTCCTCAACTTGTGCGTGTTTTGAGAGGTAGGCAAGGGGAGAGACAATAGTTGGAAGTGTAAAATCGAGCTCTTTGAGTTTTTGAAACAGTTTCATTCTTAGTTTTGGAGAATCTATCTGTCCTACAGTTACGATAGCATAACGGTAACGCTCACGCAAACGAGCGAGTTCATCATCTGTACCGATAAGTTCATAGCCAAGAATGGGACGCGATTCCCCTACAAATTTTTCTATAATGCCAGCGATGTGAAAACGCCCCTCTTGTTCAATGACATCTATAACACTTTTGGCATGACCACCACCACCTATGAGGAGAATCTCTTTCATAATTACAACCTTACACCACTTGGAATATTGACAACTCTTTCTTGTAAAAAACGGGAGTTTTTCAAGCCATCATTATAGCATGAACGAAACATCTCTAAATCACTTAGTAGAGCCCAGATAGGGCGTGTCATCACTCCATTGTTATTACTGTAGTCTAAAAAAGCATCTCTTGTATCTTTCTTTTCAAAAATGAGCGCATTGAGCCAGTAGTTGCTTGTGGCATAAGGGGGTTGTTCAAAAAATGTCACCCCTTTACATGTAAGGAAAAAATCTTTATACTCTTTAGCAAGTTCTCTTTTATTTTGTAAAAATTTTTCAAGCTGTTGCATCTGGGCGACAAGGAGGGCTGCATTGAGGTTTGGCATACGGTAGTTAAAACCTATTTCATCGTGAATATACTCCCATTTGTGGGGAACTTTTGCCGTGGTTGTTAGGTGTTTGAGTTTTTTAGCAAGGGTAGCATCATTAGTTACAACAACACCTCCACCCCCTGCTGTAATAATTTTGTTACCATTAAAACTAAAAATACCCATTGTGCCAAAAGTTCCTGTGTGTTGCTCTTTATAGAAGCTTCCTAAACTCTCAGCACTGTCTTCGATGAGGGTAATGTGCCATTGTTGACATAATGAGGCTATGGTGTCTATCTCACACGGATGACCAAAGGTGTGCATCGGAACACATGCTTTGATCGTTTTTCCTGTTTGTGTGTTAATACAACGACCATTGTGTACTTTACAGTGTTTTTCTAAAAAGTTTTGTAATGCTTGGGCACTCATACCCATTGTTGTAGTATCAACATCAAGAAAAATGGGTTGTGCACCACAATAGCTTATGGCATTGGATGTTGCTACAAAGCTAAGTGCCTGTGTAATCACTTCATCACCTTGCAAAACACCACTTGCAACCAAGGCTACATGTAAGGCTGAAGTTCCATTGACACAGGCAATGGCATGGTTACTTCCAACATAGTTGGCAAACTCCTCTTCAAACTGTGTGACAAACTTACCAACACTTGAAACAAAAGTGGAGTCTATACACTCTGCAAGGTACTTTTTTTCATTTCCTGAAAAATGGGGTTCATGCAGTGGAATAAAATCTTGAGTATTATAACTTTGATGGATAAAATTAACAATATTTTTCATAAAAATAACAGCCCTTGTTAAGATGAGTTATGCTTATTATACTTTATTGCATTTTAATGTAGAGTTAATTGTAGATGATGAAATAACCCACTGAAAAATCACTTTTTTGAGATAAGATTCAATGATATTATTAATTTATTATATCAAGGGTACTTTTCAATGTTTAAATATTTATTTTTGTTGCTTTTCTTCACAACACTCTATGGATCACCAATGAAAAATAGATACACTTTACACTCCTATTTAGATCTCTTAATTAAAGAAGATATTGGCTATAAAAATAAAACTTTGGAGAGTAAAGTATTGGTGCTTACCTCTTTACTTGAACAAAGTCGTTACAATCCTGATATTTTTTTAGATGCAAATGCGCGTCATGAAAAACTTCTTGATGTTTTAAGAGGTGATAATGTGCAGTCAAGTATTTCAGGAAATATCAACTTTAATATGCACCTTTACGATGCACAAAAAGAGGTGTACCAAAAAAGAAGAAAGGCTCTGTTTGATACATTGAGTGAACTTAAAGTACTAGATGCCAAAGAGCAATTACAACTTCTGGGTATTGCGTTGTATGTGAACTTATACAAGATGCAACAAACTATTAAAGCTTATAATAAACTTTTATTTTATCAAGAGAAAATCACTCAAATAGCAACAGATAGATCAGCAAAAGGTTTAGGTGGTATTTATGACCGTACACAAGCTGTAAATGACTTGATTAATATTAAATTGAGATTAGCTGATTTGAAAGAGCGTTTTATTCAAACTGAGTATGCATTTCGTCAGTCAATCAATTTAGAATCAGGAGCAGCGATTGTATTACAACCACTTAGTTTCGTTGATTTACCATACTCTTTACAACAACTTCAACATGATGCTTTGGCATATAATATAGGGATTAAAGTCAAAGCTAAAGAGTTTGAAGTTGCTCAGAGTGATGTTTCACTCAGTAAACAATCTGATGGTCTTTCTGTTGATTTTGCATCTCGTTTTGGGTATGGATATAGAAAAGAGCCTGTGGGGATTGTAGGTTTTGACGATACAACAAATGGTGATACTTGGTCTTTGTCTTTAGATTTAAAATATCCACTCTATGCAAAAAATCAAACACAAATACTTACACAGCAAAGTAAAATACGAGCACTTGAAGCAAAAAACAACATAGAACTGCAAAAAAAGGAGCTTAGTAGAACTGTTAATAGGCTTTATAATGCATGGGAAAAGTATATGATTAAAAATAATCTCTTTAAAAAACAAAAAAGTGTTTTACAAGAGAGAATTGATATTACTTACAATCGATATAAAGAGGCATTAGAGAGTTATAAACCCTATTCTGATGCACTAAGAGATATGGCATTAAGCAATGAATCGTATATCAACAACAGACTCTCAGCAGATCAAACTGTTTTGGATTTGTATATTTTAACTGGAAGAACTATCGTTGAGTAGGATTAAAATAACATTAACAGGGGAGGGAACATACCCATATGTTACCGGTGGTGTAAGTACTTGGGTTGATCTGCTCATAAAAGAACTTGGCAATATTGATTTTGTGATTATGCCTATTTTGATGCACCCCTATGTCAAATCAAAATTTGAGATACCTTCTAATGTATTAAAAATTATCAAAATCCCTTTATGGGGGACTGAAGAACCAACAGAATATGTCAAAGAGGGTGATTTTTCTGTCATTTATCGTTCAAAATTAAGAACATTAAAAGAGTTGGAAGCACAAGAGAAGTTGATTGAACTTTTGGAGTATCTTATAGATTTTATTTATGCAAAAGAGGATGATTATGAAAAACTTGGTGATGTTATTGTCGATTTTCATGAGTTTTTTCATCATTACGATTATCATGAATCATTTCGTTCTTTAGAGGTATGGGAAGCGTACAAAAAAAAGATGAAGATTATCTTTGAGAAAGAGGAGAAAGATCTTCCATCTGTGCATGATATGATAGAGGGACTTCGTCTTTTGTATAGATTTTTTATTACCCTTTTGGCTCCAGTGGAAGAGAGTGATATCTACCATTCATCAGCAGCAGCTTTTTGTGGGCTTCCATGTATTATTGCCAAAAAGAAATATGGGAGTAAATTTTTACTTACAGAACATGGTATTTATGTAAGGGAGCAGTATTTATATGCTTCGCGTGTAGGTGTTCCCCCTCGTACCAAAGAGTTTTTGCTCGGGATGATTAGTATGATTGTAAAGTTAAACTACCATTTTGCTGATGTTATCTCTCCTGTATGCGATTATAATCAGCGTTGGGAAAGAGCATGGGGTGCTGATGAGAAAAAACTTTTAACTATTTATAATGGTGTTGATCTTTTTATTTTTAAAAAAATGGCACAAAAATTCACAGCTCGCAAAACAGTTGTGATGGTAGCACGGATCGACCCTTTAAAAGATATAGAAACTTATCTAAGAACATGTCTTTTGGTGAGAGAAACTTTTCCTGATGTTCTTTTTAAATTGTATGGTCCTATTGTTGATCAAGGGTATTATGATAAGTGTTATGCCCTTTATGAATCGTTACAACTTCAAGATAATTTTGAATTTTCTGGTTTAACAAGTAATCCAGCACATGCCTATAATGAGGGAGATGTTGTTATGCTTACAAGTATTTCAGAAGCGTTTCCTTTTGTTGTTATTGAAGCGATGGCATGTGAAAAAGTGGTCGTATCCTCGGATGTTGGTGGAACAAAAGAGGTTTTAGAAGGGTATGGCTATGTTGTAAAACCAAAAGATATAAAAGGGTTTGCTGATGCTGTTATTGAAGTATTAACAGATAGACAAAAGACCCATAAAATGGAGATAGAAGCAAGAAAAAAAGTGTTAGATGGATTTACTATTGAAGATATGGTACAGAATTACCATACACTCTATAACAATCTTTATAACAGTAGAATCACGAAACATTCTCATTCAAGGGTTGTATTCTAATGGCTATACTAAAAACACAAGAGGAGTTGTCTGCCCTTTACAATACAATTACAGAAGGGAAAGGAAAACCAATTAATCATTGGGAGATTACGGCACTTTTAGAGACTTATGGGTTACGAGATATTGATGCCCAAGAGGAGTATGGTGTAGCAGATCTTTTTGTTCTTGCAAAGCATTTGGTTGTTTTTATAGATGAGAAAAAGGGATATAAAGTACAATCTATTCAAACAATCAAAGAAACAAATATGTTTAAGAGAATTGTGCACAATTATATCAAAGGATTGGCTTTTTCGTTACCAATGTTAGTACAGATTGTTTTTACTGTTGTTGTTGGGTATGCACTATGGTCCTCTATGAATGCTTCAAGTGAAAGAGCTACGGCAATCTCATTGGGAACATTTGCAGCACTTATTATAACAGGTGGTTCAGCACAGGCGATAGGGAGAAAAGGGCTTTTTTATCTAAAACTTGGGGAACAGGTTTTGGCTAAAAATGTATCGTATGTTTTACTTATTGTTGGGTTTATTCTTATCGCTTTCCTTTTTGTTGTTTTAACAGCTACAAATTTTTTCTTTACAATCTTCCCTTTTGATATTTATATGACAGCAATTAGCTACTATGTTTTATTATCAATCTTTTTTTTGTTATTGTCTATTTTTTATGTTTTTGAAGATTATCTTTCTATTGTGCTTTTGACATTGCTGGGATTGATATTTGTTTATGGTTTTCATAAAGTGCTTCTTTTCCCTTTGGCAAGCGCCCAAATCTATGGTTTGATTCTTTTAAATGTTGTGGTGGGTCTGGTTGTTTTTCGAAAGCTTACAAAACTTGAAGATGAAACACGCTCAGCAGAGGGTGCAAATCTTCCTCGTCCCTCTATTTTATTTTATTCGCTATTGCCATATTATGCTTATGGAACATTTTACTTTGCATTTTTAGTGGTAGACAGAATGGTTGCATGGAGTGCTGATGCTGCTAATCATCCTTATATTATTTGGTTTAATGTTTCGTATGAATTAGGTTTAGACTGGGCACTTATCGCTTTGATTTTGATGATGGGGGTTACAGAGGTCAGTATTGCTGAGTTTTTGTATAAGATTAATAATCGGGTAACACAAGTTCGTTTTAGTAATGCAAAAGAGTTCAGCGAAGAGATTTATAAATTTTTTAAAAAATTTAATATCTTTTTTATACTTTTCTCTTTTGCTGTAACGGTAGGTTCATTTTTATTTATTTATCTTTTAAACAAGACACTTCATTTGGAATTTTTAGCAACATTTTTACAGCAGCCAACTTTGGGGATATTTATGATTGCTGCTGTGGCGTATTTCTTTTTGGTAAACAGTTTGATGAATATTTTATTTATGTTTTCATTATCAAGGCACCATACCCCAGTGCAATCAATAGGATACGCATTTGTTGTTGATCTGTTTGTTGGTCTTATTCTAAGTAGAGCATTTGGATATGAGTATGCATCTGTCGGTCTTTTAAGTGGTGCTGTTGTGTTATGGTGGATCACATTTAAAGAGGTTCGAACGATGTTTAAAAATCTTGATTATTATTATTATTCAGCATATTAGGAGGAAAAAATATGAAACAAATAATGTATGGAGTGTTGTTGACAATGTTCTTAATTGGATGTAGTCAAAACAGAGTAGAGGTATCAGATATAGATCATTCTCTTGTTGCACAGGAGAAATCGTATATTTATGATATTAAAATGCAGGATATTGCACAGGATTTACAGGTCAAGCAGTCCCCTTTGGAACAATTTCCTTTTATTCACAATAAACAAACTCATATGAAAGGGCATTTTTCTCCTGAGTTTTATGCTGCACATAATTTTTCTTTACAAGCAAAACGGATGGATAGAGTTGATTTCTGGAAATTACATAAAAATCCAAAATCATTAGATATTATCTATACGAAAGATATTTTACTAGAAAACTATAAAGAGATTAGTGATGATATTTTTACCAATCTTTGTTTTGCACATGGATTATCAAAACAGGAACAAGATATTTTATTGCAGTGGCTTGATAATGGTGGAGTTTTATGGGTTGAAGGCTCTTTATATAGCATAGAGCCTATTGAATCGTTACAACGCTTTAAAGCAAAAAAATTCTTAGGAAAAGATGTTCATTTTATTCAACTTGATCAGAATATGAAAGATTTTGTCTATTACACGACATGTAATGATCCCTATTTTAAAGCTATTCGTGTTTTAGAAGTCTATCCAAAACAGTATTCACAAGTTTGTACTATTATTGATGGACGCACATTGGTAGCAACATTGGATCAAACAGTTGTTAGTTTGAGTAAATATGGTAAGGGGATGATTATCTCTTTATTGCCATTTGAGTATGAAAAACTTTATAGAGATGGTGAATTACTTCGTTGGAAATTATTGACACTGATTCATGATCCTAAAGAGCTTCAAAAAGCGCAAGAGGTACAGCAGTTACAACCAGTACAACCAAGCTACGCAACACAACCTGAAAAAACGATCCAATCTGTAGAAACAATACAACAAGAAGTTATTCCTCAAGAGGAGGAACTTAACACTACTGCTACACCTGTCGTACAAACACAACAAGAGGAGGTGTTAGAGCATGGGAATTGTATACAACTCTATACAGCATTTAATTATAAAAAAGCAAAAAAATATTTTGTTGCAGCGCAGCAGTTTCCTTTGGCTCGTATTGAGAAAAGGGGTCGAGCATATACGGCAAGAGTAGGGATGTATGCACGAGTAAAAGATGCGAAAGAAACACTCTTTAAGCTAAAAAAATATTATCCAAGTGCATTTATTCGTAGATGTAATTATAAACAACAATAAGGTAAAGAGAGACTGATGTTAGTAAATACTGCAATTATGGGGGATGTGGCATCTGTATCAATGATACATTTTGTCAAATTGATAATTATGAGCAGTATATTCTTTCATTGGATTCCTCGTTATATTTTTCCTCAATATCTTGTGCGAGATAGATTAGATAGTGTCTTGTTCAATATCTTGTATATGGTGGTTTTTGTTGTATTAACAATACCAGCTATGTTGTTTTTACATATTTTTTCTTTTCCACTCTTTTTATTGCTTTTGTTAGTAGCAAAAAGTGGATTTTTATATTATTTTGAAAAACGAAATTATGTTGATGAGTTAATTCACAGCTTTAGAATGTTTCTTGTAGATGTTTTAGATTTCATAGATAGATTTTCGCTAGATGAGAAGCAAAAAGAGCTACAGGCACCTAAAGAGTATGTGAGTTTTATTCAAAAATTATTTGATCCAAATGCGTTATTTAGATTTTTTGCCTATATTGTTTTTGGTTATATTATTTACACAATGACATTGCGTGGATTTGTGAGTTATGCTGATGCTGTTCCAGATGTGGCACAGTTTATGGAATGGGTGCATAAAATGCAGGGTGATTTTCTGTTTTGGGATGGGAAAACACCTGGATCTGATTTCTATGGACAAGCAACATTTATTTTCTTTTTACAGGTTATTAGTGGAATAGATACTATAGTTTTGTTTAATATCTATCCGACATTACTTGTGTTTTTTGTACTTTTTGGTATTTTTTATATTGTCTATAAAATAACAGGATCAAAGTATAGTGCTCTTTTTAGTGTTATGCTTTTTGGGATTGTATTTATAACACCACTTTCAGATTCTATTTTAGGAAAGATGTTGCCAATTTTTCATCCAGAAATGGTAACTTGGCATGGTCTTCATTTCTATTTTTATTGGATGGGTGATGTGCAACAGACAATGTCAAAGGCCTTAATATCTATTGCCCATGTTCCCTATGACCGTTATTCTGCAGGATTGGCTTATGAGTTTGCATCCTCTTTATATTTACTTAATAACTACTTTTTAGCACGAACATTTACAACACGCTCTCGAGGTGATATCCTTTTATATGCAATAACTCTGTTTTTGGTTTTTACCTTTCATGGTGGGGGTGCAATCTATCTGGTAGTTTCAAATAGTTTTATATTTATACTCGCTATTGTATTTGGTAAATTTCATTGGCAGACAGTAAAAAGAGGTCTTCTCTCTATTGCCCTTGTTGCTATTCTTGGAAATTTGTGGATATTGTCTATGTTGAAATATGGGATTCCACAGGATTTTGGTGCAGCAGCTCCTTTCTTAGATAAATGGTTTCATACAAAGCAAAGCGTTCGTGAAGCTGTGAGTTATGGTGATGTCTTAAATATTATCGTTTTAAATCCTGTTAATGTTACTGTTGGTATTTTGATGCTTTTGTTACCAATAGCTTCTTTTTTTACAAGACGAAAGTTTTTGTATATGAGCTTTTCTTTTGTTATTCTTGCTGTAATGTTAATCTTTTTTATGCCAAATCTTGGATTACCTCGTCTTGCTCGTCAAACGCGTGTTGCTGAGTATCTTCTTTTAGTATATGCTGTTGGATTTGGCTTCTATTTTCATCTATTTGTTATTCGACCTTTACACTCGTTTTATAGTAAACGGAAGGAATACTTTGCTCTAGGAGTAATTGTATTTGTAACATTAATGATTGCTATACAAATGCCACGCTGGATAGATACGCAACATTTTTTGAAACAAACCAACAGTATTGGCTACAACGATACAGCATATGCAATTTATAAAATATCACAAAACAATCCACCTTTGAGTTGGAGCGCTGTTGCTTATGTGCAGTCCTATCCAAAACTTTTGGGAAAAGCGTATCATATCAATACAACAGAGTTTATACGAAAGTATGATCCTCTCTCTCCAGTATTACCTATTATGTCAAAAAAGGTGTATATCTTTGTAGAAAACAGTGCCAACAGCTTTAAAGGAACAGGTGAATGGTTTTATCGTTGGCGTTCACAAGTGGAAAATCAGCTAAAACAGTGGATTAATCTTTATAGTTCGTCACATAAAAACATTAAGCTTTATTATCAAACGCCTATTGTAACTGTTTATGAGATTGACAATCAAGAGTATGTAAAAAAAGAAAATAAAAGATTACGGCAGTTAAAACGCCAAAAAGAGGGGTATTAATGGAATTTATTGGAGTAGTACACTATTTTGTTATGGCAACAGCACCCAATATGCTTATGGGAAGTATTCATACTGTTGGTTCTGTAATGACAGAAACATTAGGATGGATTATGAGTTGTTTTTTTGTGATTGCATTGGTAATTGCATTTTTCTTGTATAAAAAACTTACAACATTGCAACATAATGAATATACACTTAATATGCTCTTACTTGATGCTACAAAAGCACAAAGTGTTGAAGAACTTGATAAGGTGTTTAGTTCATTTGTTCGTTGGCTTGATGGGGAATACTATGCGTTGTATCAGCTTCATAGTAATACTTATGTTTTGGTAGAGAGTAATATCAATACCCATTTTAAAGATGCTCCAGCAGCTGCATCGCTTCATATTAAACAAAATCAGGTGCAACTTTTTTCCACTTCTGGAAACTATACTGTGGCTTCGTATGTAACACAACATAAAAATTATCTTATACGCTTTTATGCAAAGGATCGTTTGGAATTAGTACACTATCAAGGTGTGATTGAAAATCTTTTGGCACGCTATAAAGTTTTAACAAGTGATGATGAGCAGTTGACAAGTTTACAACTTGCAAATACATCAAAAGAGTTGCTGAAAATTATTAATGGAAATCATTTTGGTAATAATGGTTATTTAAAATATGTTCTTTCTATGATAAAGCGTGTCATAGATGCTCATAAAATAGTGATGAGAGGGAAAAAGAAAGTCTATTATGAACTTGGGGATTTAGAGGGAATCAGCCAATATGATGAGAAGATATTTTATATTAGAAATACAAATTTTCAGGTTGTTGTTTATACCAAGCAACCAATATCGGCAAAGCAAATTGCTAAACTTGGTTCCTTTTTAGATCTTACAGGGATGTTTTTATCGACACTTGATGAAGAGAGTAGTATTGCATCAAACTATATAGGATTTCTTCTCGATGCAAATAAACTGCTTGAAACAACGGAACATAAAGAGTTGCATAGTCAAAAAGTGGAACTTGTAGCTATAGAGATTGCCAAGAAACTCTTTTTGTCAAAACAGGAGATTGAAGCATTGAGTATGGCAGCAAAACTACATAATATCGGTAGTATGCAAGATCTTGATGATATAGATAATGAATATTTTGATGATACACAAGAGCATAAACTGCATCCTCTTATTGGTGCTATTTTAATTGAACCTGTTGGAAATATATATCCAATAGCAAGTATTATTAAGTATCATCATGAGCGTTTGGATGGCAAAGGATATCCTTTTGGTATCAAAGGAAATAAAATTCCACTTCTTTCACAAATTTTAGGTTTGAGTGAGTACTATATAGAGTTGCGAACAAAACAGTTACAAGAGGGTGATACGACAGATGAAGCTGTTGCTCGTGTAGAAAAAAGTGCTCAAATTATGTTTGATTCAGTGATAGTGGAAATATTTTTAAATATTTATGAAAGTTTAGAAAAGAAACTACTGCAACTTGAACTAAAATCAGAGTTGCATAAGTAGTTTTTGTAATTTTTTTTGTGTTGGTGTTGTTTCGGCAAATGCCAAGAGGTAAGCAAGATTGATTTTTATTTTATCTTTCATTCTCCAAAGGAGATATTTTCCAGATATTTCGTATGGATGTGTATATATGATGGGTTTATTCCCTTGTCGTAATAGTATTTTTATAAAAAAAGTGATAAGCCACAGGGGAAAAACACGCAGATAAAAACCACCACTAAATGGGAGATACGATTTTAGAAGAGGAAACTCTGTAATCTCTCCAGAGGGTGTAGAGATTGTAAAAGGTGCTTTTCTATCTATACTGTTACCATACATGTAAGTTTTAAAAGGGAAGTAGGAGGAGCTGTAGCTATAGCCTGCTTTTGCTAAGGCATTATAATATTTTTTATCAAAAGGGAGGGACCAACTAGCACTGCGATACCCTGTGACTTTTTGGTGTGTTATCTCCTCTAAAATTCGTTTTGATTCCGTGATAGAGTGTTGAAACTCCTCAAAAGATTGATTATAAACAAGTTCGTGAGTTAAACCGTGTGATGCGATTTCATGACCGTTTTGTGCAAGTTTTTGAATAGATTGTGGATATTTTTTGGCAAAACTTCCAAGAACAAAACATGTCGTTTTGATATTGAGTTGTGCACACATCTCAATCCATTCATCAATAATCTTTTCGTAATCAATTTGAGGATCTTGAACTATTGTTACTCCAAAATTTGCATCTGCTAGTTGTTCTATATCTATTGTCAGCCAAAGAGTACTTTGGTGATAAATTTTACTCATTCTCTTTTCCCATAAACTCATCTAATGAAAGTGATTTTTTTTGTAAAATAAAAAACGAAATAAGTGTTGATGGTAAAACCATCACAAGTTGGAGGATAATACTTCCAAGAAGTGCTTCCTCTTTGGAAACACCATATTGGGTAAGAATAAAGATAATACCAGCTTGAAATGTTCCACTTCCTGCTGGTAGAAGGGGAATTGAAAATGCTATAAAAGAGACAATAGTCGCTATGAAAAGTTGTTGAAGTGAGAGATCAAGTCCCATAACCAAAGCAAAAAAGAGCATTGTTGTTAGTAGGTAAGAAAACCAAAGAAGCATAGACCATAATGCCAGAGTGACTATAGACTCTTTTGCAAGGACTACTTGAAAATGGTGGTAGAGTCGTATAAGCCATTTGCGTAAAAAATGTGTTGGTAAATAATGGATAAGTTTGCGTGTTATTGGGTGTTTTATAAGGAAAAAAAGTGCTACAATGGAGCTTATCATAATCCATCCAAAAAGTTGTACTTTTGGATCGTTCCAGTAGAGTTGAGCACTTATAACAACTAAAATTCCAAGAACTAAAAGGTCGAAAAATCTCTCTGTTAACATGAGAGAGAATCCGTGTGTCAGTTTAATATTATAAAGTTTTTTGAGATAAAAAAGTTTTGCAACTTCCCCAAGTTTTGCTGGAAGGAGTGTATTTGCAAAAACAGAAAAAACAATAGACTCAAAAGATGCTTTGAGAGAACATTTATGTTGTGAAAGGGAACGCCAACGCAGTGCTAAAATGAGATCACTCCCTAAAACAAGTCCTACACTTACAAGAAGCCAACCAAAAGAGTATGATTTGTATGCTTCTTTTAAGAGATGAAAGTCAAGATCACTGAAAATATAATAGAACACAGAAGCAATGAGCAAATACTTGACGAGAAAGATGAGTATCTGCTTCATAAATCTACCAAATATTTTGTGAGTTTTGGACCAATAGTATTCGTAATGCTGCAAGGGAGCTTTTTCCATAAAGTAGAAGCAAATTGATATTTTTCATAAATATCATCATTATTTGATTTGATAAGATCTATTTTGTAAGGTGTGCAGCCAAATTGCTTTTTAAACTTGTATGTTGCACCTTCATAAGGGGAGCGACCAAAATCAACCACCTCTACATTATATTGTTGAGCAACAGTTTTTAAAACTTCAAAGTAGAGAAAATAACCTGCAAAGTTTTTACTAAATGCTGCTTCAACTCCACCCCAAGGGCAGTATGCAAGGTTATTGTCAATACATACAGCCATTGTCGCAGCAGCTGTTTTATGTTCATCATAAACGACACAAAAGAGCATATTCTCTTGAAATTCATCATATAAATTATAAAAGAGCTCTTTTGGCATAAGGGGTGTACCATGATTTTTGTATGTTTTTTGCAGTATGGTATAAAAATCTTCTATACATTCTCGACCATTTTGAAGTGTATAGTGGAAATCCTTATATGTTTTTCGTATTTTTGTTCGACATTTTTTTGTTAAAACAGACATAAGATAGTCTTCTGTATTTGATTCGAGGGTTACTCGCATTGTAACGGTATCACCCTCTTTATAGTCTGTATAGTCTGGGTTGATAACTCTTATGAGGTACTCATTCTCTTTTGCTAACTCTTTGAGATCATTAATTTCAGAACTATATTTGTCGCTATAGCTTAAAAGTGGAACATAACTAAGTTTTGGTTTGGAAAATAGTGAGGGGATCACGACAAAATCCATATAGAGTTCATAATTGTAGGTTTTTTGCAAGACACTTACAAAGCGTGCTATAAACTCTTGCGAGTGGATAAGGGGCATTGTGTTCCTTATAAGTAAAATTTTAGATAATTTTGGTATTATATAAAAAAGTAGTTTAAATATTAAATAAAAGGTTAAACTTTTGAAGAAAAAGGTTGGCATTGTTGTTGCAATGTATAATGAATCAGCTTCTATTAAAGAGGTTTTGCAAAATTTAAAAGAGATTCGCCCTGATGACACTATTATTGTTGTTGATGATGGATCTAAAGATAATTGTTATGATATAGTATTAGAGGTGGAGGGGATTCATTGTTTACGACATGCTATTAATCTTGGACAGGGTGCAGCACTTCAAACAGGTATTGAGTATGCAAAGCGTTTGGGTGTTGATTATGTTGTCACCTATGATGCCGATGGGCAACATGACCCTCATGACATAGAGCCTTTTGAAAAGGAGATGCAGCGAGGTAATTATGATATTATTTTAGGTTCTCGTTTCCTTGGAGAAGCTATCAATATGGATCCAGCTAAACAATATATTTTAAAGCTTTCTATATGGTTTGGTTATGTTTTTGGTGGTTTAAAACTTACCGATTCTCACAACGGATTTCGCATGATTAATATTGAGAAATTTCCAGAGTTTGAGATGAAACACAATGAGATGGCACATGCTTCTGAGGTGATAGATATTATTCGAGAACACAAGCTTTCTTATAAAGAGATGCCATGTACAATTAAGTATACAGAGTATTCTATGCAAAAAGGGCAATCTATGTCTAACAGTATCAACATTATGGTACAGTATTTATTGGGGAAAATAAAATGATATTAATAAAATTGATTTTAGTGCTGATTTTTAGTGTTGCACTTTTAGTTTTAACATTGTCTGATAAGTATCAGACATCTAAAAGAGTTCTATTTTTAGCTTTGTATGTTTTTATTGTAGCGTTAATTGTATCACCTACACTTGCTGATGATATAGCGCACTTTTTTTCCATACAGTACGGATCTGATCTTGTTGTGTATGTTTCGATTTCTGTTTTGGTTATGATGAGTGCTATTAATTATGCACGGGGAGATAAACAGATTGAAGTGATGACGAAGCTTATTCGTGAGTTAGCTATTAAAGATGTCAAAAAGACATAAAGAGGTGAACCCTATAGCTGGGTTGATACCTCTACAACATGTTGATTTTCTCTTTCGATAAAGTATTTTTTAACTTCATCTTGGTCTTTTTGATCAAGCGTAATTTTTACCATCGCTTTCATACCGTTTTGAAGAAGATAGTTTTTATTGTTGATGGCAATTTCTACAATCATTTGTCCTATTTTTGGATCAACAATAGGGATAACACGGGAAATATTTGCCTCTACACTGTATGGAGGTGTAACAAAAAAGTTAACTTTTGCAGGATTCCCCTCTTTAATAAATTTATATAAACCAGGTGCCAATCCTGCTTTTACAATCACTTTGTCGATATTAATGACCGAGCCTAATTGTGCACTTGTTTCAACAAAGTTTCCTGCTTTATAATCACTACCAATAAAATAGCCATCAATAGGACTAACAATATATGCATTGTTGATTTTATCTTGAACACTTGTAAGTTCATTTTGTTTTTGTTGGAGTAAAACAAGATCTCTTTGTTTTTCTACATTTTTTGTATCTTGTGTACTTTGAACTGTATAGCGTATGTTTGCATACTCTCTTTTTGCGTTAAAATACTCTTTTTTTGCTCGTATAAGTTCCGATTCTGTTGCATAGCCATTAGCATAGAGTTTTGTTGTTTTTTTCAAATAACGCTCAGCATTTTTGACAACGCTATCATCGAATGCTGTATTGTTATAAGTGTTGTGCTGATCGCGTTGCAACTGTTTTTTGAGCATAGCAATCTCATAGGTAAGGGTTTTAATCTGTAGATGAAGATCTTTTGTTTCAAAACTATAAAGTTTTTCCCCTTTGTGTACTTTTTGACCATCTTTGACAAAAATCTGTTTAATCTTTCCTGCAAAAGGGGAGAGTATTTTATGGTTACTGCTTGGGTAGACTTGCCCTTCAAGTTTAATGGTGATATTCTTATCTGTTTCTACGACCTGCTTCTCTTCAATGCTTCTTGCACAACCGTTTAAAAAAAAGAGACCTAAACTTATAGCAAAAAGTAAGGTGTATAATTGTTTTATATTCATAAATGGAATTATACTAGAGATAAGATTTATTTTATCTTATAATTCGTTGAAAAAATTCAATTACATTTTACTGTCAAGGTATTTTTTCTTATCTTCATAATCAAAATTGGGAATAAGTTGAAAAAATAACTGGACAATCTCCTCTTTTGACCAGATACGAGAATCTTTGAGTGTTTGGATTGTTTGGGTGAAATGATTGAGCTTTGTATCATCATAATCGGGATCATTTTTAATGATACCTATCGTTTTAAATTTCTCCATATCAAGTTTCTCATCCTCTGTATAAAACTCTTCATACTCTTTTTCTCCTGTTGTATCACTTGAGGTAAAAAGGCAGGGGTATTTCCCCTCTTGTATGAGTGTATGAACTTTTTGGCGAGCTTCCTCTTCTGAAGAGCAAATGTAAGGTTGATACCCTTTGTCTTGGAGATATTTTACAGCAATATCTGCAAAAGAGACAAGGTGCATTTTCTCATCAAGTTTTGGAAAAAAGATATCGCGATTTCCTCCAAAAATGGCACTCATTAGACATAACTCTCCACTCTCTTTAGGGGTAACAAAGTAGCGTTTGACATCATTAGGTGCAACAATGGGTTGTCTTTTTTTCAAACGCATATCAAAACTGTGTAGTAAAGAGCCATCACTAAAAGCAACATTGGCAAAACGAGCTGTTGAGATTTTGATGTACTTGCTGCGACGCATTAAAAACATCTCCATAATCCGTTTACTTGCTCCCATCATATTAACAGGATTAGCTGCTTTGTCTGTAGAGACACAAAAATATTTTTTGGTGCGTTTTTGTATCGCTTGAGCAATGGTTTTATCTGTGTTAAGGATGTTAACATCAATCATACGCATCAGGGTAAAAGGGTCTTTCTCACTACGAACATGTTTTAGTGCTGAAAGGTTTAAAACATAGTCATATTTACCATCTTGGTAGATAAAGGCATCATATTCTACACTTCCAATATCTAAAGCAAATGTTTGAAACTCCCCTTCAATATATCCAAAACTACTACGGATATCGCGTACAAGTTCTACAAGATTGTTCTCGCTGATATCAACGACATGTAACTTTTTTGGATTGCGTGCAAAAATCTCTTTAACGACAGCACTACCGATAGTTCCAGCACCTCCAAGTACTAAAAAAGAGCTTTTTGTAACAACTTGTTGCAGTTGTGTTTCATTTTTTTGTATATCATCTATGAAAAGTTCTTTATTTCTTGCAATGAGTTGGAGTATATCCACGAATGAGACCTTTTTTTGGAATAATATTTGTTTGTGGCAAATAATAGCACGAAATTACTAAAGATAAATTATAAAATGACGATTTAGTCTAATAAGAAAAAACAAAAGGATTTGAGATGGGTGTTAGTGCATTAGGGACAGGTTCAAGTATATTAACACAGGATTTACTCGATCAGTTAAAAGCTGCTGATGAGCAGGCACAGGTGCAACCACTTGATTTAGATATAGCAAATCAAAAAGATAAACTTGCTGAATATAATATTATAGATGCAAATATGACAAATCTTTATGATGCTATTGGTGAGCTTAAAACACCGGCTCTTTTTGATGAGAGATCTGTGAGTGTAGATGGTACTTCTGTTGAAGTTTCAGCAGATGCAAACAGTGATGTTCAAGATTTTACACTTGATGTAACACAGCTTGCAACAAAAGAGATAGCCGAAACAGGTTCTTATGGTAATTCGACAGATACTATTGCTGATGATGACGGTACTTTGACATTGAGTGTAGGTGATCAAGATTTTGATATAGACTACACAAGTGATATGACACTTGAAGATTTAAAAAACGCTATTAATGATACAGCTGGGGATGCTGTAAGTGCAACGATAGTAAAAGTGGGAGATGATGATTATAGACTCTTTTTAAACTCTGTTGATACGGGAAGTAACCAAGATATTAGTATTACAGACAATGATGGGAATCTTTCTGGTACACAACTTACTGATGATATGACAACAGTGCAAGATGGTGTTGATGCTGAGTTTACTTTTAATGGTGAAGCGATTACAAGAAGTTCAAATAATGTTGATGATTTAATTACGGGGTATGATATTACTCTTAAATCATTAGGAACTTCTGAAGTGAGTGTAACACAAAATCGTGACAATATTATGGATAAAATAGACAGTTTTGTTGAGAAATACAATGCAACAATGTCTGAACTTGGTCGTGCTACAAAAAACTCAACCGATCCAAATGAAAGAGGTATCTTCGCTGGGGAAAGCTCTATGCGTTCACTCCAAGCTTCTCTTCGTTCTATGATGGATGATGTAGGTGGTGGTGTTGGGACTATCTATGATTATGGATTTGATATAGATAAAGATGGACATCTTACGGTAGATAAAACAGTCTTAAATGAAAAAATAGATGAAAACCCTTCTAATGTAGAAGCTTTCTTTTCTGGTGGTGATTTTGAAAATGAAGATGGTTCTACGACAACTATTGATGGTATTTTTACTGAGATGAATGCAGAAGTGGAGAGTTATACTAAATTTAACGGAATGTTAGATAATTTTAAAAACTATCTTGATGATTCTATCACTTCTTTAGAAGATAGAAAGTCAAAAGCACAAGCGCGTCTTGATGCACACTATGAAACTTTAAAACAACAGTTTGCTGCTTATGATGCAATGATAGCAAAATTTAACAACTCATCTGCTGCTTTTAAACAGATGGTAGATTCAGAAAATAGTGATAACTAAAGAGAATCGTAAAAGTGTCGATTTAGTGAGTAATAGAAAGAAATGATAAAAAAGGAATCTAAAATGTATGGAAATACAGCAGCTCATGATGTATATGCTCAAAATAATATCAATGTAGAATCTCCAGCAAAATTAATTGAAATGCTTTATGAGGGTGTGCTTCGTTTTAATGCTCAAGCCAAAAAAGCGATGAAAGAGGATGATATTGAAAAACGGGTTTATTGGATTAATCGTTCTGTTGCCATAGTGTCAGAGCTTTTATCTATGCTAGATAAATCTCATGGACCTATCGGAGAATATCTTGAGGGGCTTTATACTTATGAGATTCAACTTTTGACACTTGCAAGCAGCCATAATGATATGGCAAAACTTGATGAGTGTACAAATGTTTTTAAGGGGCTTCTTGAAGCATGGAGAGAGACAACAAATGTGGCTTAAGCAACTCAAGTCTGCTGTTGTTATGCGTGATGTTGAAAAGGTTTCTTCTTTATTAGATGAGGTTCCCTCTTTAAATGCAAAAGAGTTACAGCAGGCGAGTTATCTTCTTAAAGAAGCTGCTAACATAGCAAAAGAGTTACGCAATGAGACATCAGAATCAATGAAAAAAGTGCGTAAAAGTATAGATTTTTTAGCTTCTACAGAATCAAAACGAAAACAGGGTTTTGATATTATTTTATAGATTTTTTCTTTATCCCAAAATGTAAACTTCTTAGGGTGTAGTCACTTACAACTGCACCTTTTCTCATTGTAAGAATATGCTCAATAGCATCTGCAATATCAGATGCTAAGAGTTTTTCATTCTCTTTTTCACTTACATCAAATCGAAGCGTATCATAAAATCCACTTTGTGTCATATCCGGATTAATCGTTGTGATACTGAGTTCACTTTTTCGTGTTTCTTCAAAGAGTGCTTCACTAAAAGCTTTCAAACCTGCTTTTGTTGCAGAATAAAGTGCTGCAAATTTACTTGCTCGAAGTGCTTCTATAGAAGTTATGTTGATAAGATAGCCTCCATTCTTTTTCAAAGAACGAAGGAAAGTATTTGTAAGAAGCATAGGGGTTGTAAGATTGAGTTGTGTCATCGTTTGTATGATGTTTGGACTTATCTCTTCATGGGGTGCAAAATATCCAAAACCAGCACAGTTGATTAAAATGTAGATCTCCTCTTTTGCATACTCTTTACATAGCTTCTCAACAGCTTTACTATTACTTAAATCAACTTGTAGAGGATGAAAATTTGGATGATTAAAATCTTTACATGTAACACTTCTGCTGATACCAAGAACATCAAATTTCATTTCTAAAAGTTTTTGTGTTATAGCTTTTCCTAGACCACTACTTACTCCTGTAACGACTGCTTTTTTCACAGTTCACCCCTTTTTGCTATACTTCATTTATGAAAAAAATATATATAACTGATTTAGACCACACATTTTTGCGTTCCGATTTATCTGTAAGTGATTATACTAAAAAAATATGGAACTCGTATGAAGAGGAAGCTATTTTAACGATAGCAACGGCGAGAACTTTTAAAAAAACAGCGCAGTTTTTGCAAGGAGTTGCTTTGAATGCTCCTATGATTTTACTTGATGGAGCACTTATCGCAACACCTGAAAAAAAGATTATAGATACAAAGTTTATAACGAAAGAGAGGGGTGATGTTATCATAGAAGAGGGAGCTAAGCTTGGAATTTATCCTTTTGTTCTCTCTCTTGTTGGGAAGGGACTTGAGGAGGCTTTTTCCTATGCGACAACGCTCAATAGCTATCAAAAAGAGATTATTAAGCGTTATGCACAAGATGATCATACCCAGATGTTTCAAGATTTACGGGCTATGGAGCATAATTTTAAAATTGTGTATATGGGAGAGAAAGAACTTCTTGAGGAGCTTGAAAAAAGGTTAAAAAAGCTTTTTGGGAATGAATTGAAATATATTTTAGCACCAGAAGCGTATATGGGGTGCTACTTTCTTACACTTTTACATAAGGATTCAGATAAAGCACATGGCATCAAAAGTGTGGCAGAAGCGTTAGCGCTTGATCTTCAGGAACTTACAGTTTTTGGAGATAATTTTAATGATATAGGGATGTTTTCATTGGCAAAAAAGGCTGTTGCTGTAGCAAACGCACAAGAGGGTGTCAAGGCAAAAGCTGATATTGTTTTACCTCATACAAATGATGAAGATGGGGTTGCTCGATATATGGAAAGTTTAAGAATTATCTAAATGTAATCTTTTTTTACTATAATAAAACAAAAATTTAAAGGTATATGATGAAAAGAACAATGAGAAAAGGTTTTTCTTTAATTGAGTTGATGATTGTTATTGTTATTCTTGGACTTTTAGCTGCTATGGTTATGCCAAGCTTGACAGGTAAAGGGGAAGAAGCAAAACGCAATCTCGTATGTGTACAGATGAAAAGTATTTATGATGGTGCATTAGATATGTACAAAATTAAAAACTCTGTCTATCCTTCGACAGAAGAGGGACTTGCAGCTTTAACAAAGAATGATGAGTATTTTAAAGATGGTAAGATGCCTAAAGATTCTTGGGGTCAAGAGTTTATCTACATCAACAACGGTGGTAAAGTGGAACTTATCTCTTTAGGTGCTGATAAAAAAGAGGGTGGAGAAGGTGAAGCAAAAGATATTAAACTAAGTGAGTGTAAATAGATTTTTGAAAAAAAAAGCTTTTTCCCTCATAGAGTTGATGATAGTTATTGTTATTATGGGTGTTGTTTATACACTTGTGATAACAAAACTACAAACAGTAACTCCAAAAACTGAAAAGTTATCTTTAGAAACTATGAAAGCAACTATGGCAAAAATTGCAAAAAAATCTTATGCAACAGTGGAGTTGTGGTGTTTTGATAGTTGTGAGAGTTGTGCTTTGTTTGTTGCAGGGAAAAAGCTTCGAGATGTGGAGCCTTTTGTTGATAGAGAGGTAGAGGTATATCGTTACGATTATTTGCGTGGTCTTATTCCCGTAGATCCTGATCCTTTTTTTGATAAAAATGATTTACAAAAGGATGTCTGTTTTCATTTTAGTGTTGATTCTCAAGGGGTGAGCGATCAGGTATTTGTTGTTTCGAAAGAGAAAGCTTACGATTATACGGACTATTTTAATGGTGTTGGTGTGTATGACTCTGTTGAAAAGATTGTAGAAACTAAAGAGAAGATAATAGAAGAAGTGAAGTGATGATTTTTAAATATAAAGGGATAGACAGCGAGGGGAAAAAAGTAAGTGACAGTATAGAAGCTGTGGACTTACAAGAAGCAAAGAGTAAATTGCGTTCAAAAGGTATTATCTATCAATCTCTTCAAGAGGAGAAACCCTCATTATTCCAAAATATATCTTTGAGTAGAAAATATAAAATTCCTCCTAAAGAGCTTTCGGCTCTTTCTCGAGAACTTTCTATGTATATTCGTTCAGGTATTAGTATTGTTTCTGCTATTAAAATAGTACAGTCCCATTATGAAAACAATAAAAAAATGAAACTTTTTTTATCTAGTGTGGCAACACATCTTGATGAGGGACAAAATTTTTATACTGCTTTACAGGAGCAAAGTGTTGTTGAACTTCCAAGTTTTTACAAAGAGTCTATTCGAGTTAGTGAAAACGGAGGTATTTTGGATGAGGTGTTACATGAACTTGCTCGTTTTTTAAAAGAGCAGGATAAATTGCACAAAGAGATTAAAGGAGCGTTTGCTTACCCCTCTTTTATGGTTGTTATCTCATTGGTTATGATTGCATTTATGCTTACATTCGTTGTTCCCCAAATTACAGGTATTTTTGCGAGTATGGATCAGGAACTTCCAAAACCTACACAATTTGTAATTGCTGCTGGAGATTTTTTTAGTCATAATTTTCAGATTATTTTAGGTGTTATTTTTGGTGTTGTGAGTTTATTTGTTTTTTTGAAAAAAAAGGTGTATCGTTTTGCATATGCTGTTGATAAACTTATGTTAAAAGTTCCTCTTTTTGGGGAGATAGCACTAAAGAGTGAATTGGCACGCTTCTCTTACATAGCATCTCTTCTAACTCGTTCAGGAGTGCCTTTTGTTCAAACAATTAATCTGAGTGCAAATATTTTAAACAACAAAGTGATAAAAGAGTTATTTGTGGGTGCAAGTAAAAAAGTTGTTGAGGGAAAACTTCTCTCTAAAGCATTGCATGAAGCGCCTACAAAAATAGATAATGCGTTTATTCAGTCTATTGCACTTGGAGAAGAAACTTCACAACTTGAAAATGTGTTGACGAATGTTTCTGAACTTTATTTTGAAGAGAACAGAGATAAAATAGCTCTTCTTTTAACGCTCTTAGAACCAGGACTTATGCTTTTTGTTGGTGGGAGTATAGGTTTTATTGTTGCAGCGATGCTTTTACCTATTTTTTCAATGAGTATCCATTAATGCTGTACAAGAGTCATAAAAATGCCATAGCTTTACTGATAACAGTTATGTTTGTGATTGTGATAAGTGTTGCCATTGGGCTTGGACTCAAACAAATAAACAATGCAAGTAAAAGTGTACAGGAGGAGAAATTTTCTTATCAAATATCACTTTTACTTGAAGATGTACTGCATATGTTACAAAATTCAAATGATTTGAAACAGATAGCCGATACAAATAATTCGATAGATGATTTTTCCCTCTTTTTGATGCAAACCCAGATGATTCCATTTTCTACAAAAGGGATAGATGTTCTCATTAAAGTACAAAGTGCGCGTCGTACATTTAATGTGAGTGATATGAACGATTCTCGTCGGGCAGATTATTTAGTAGAGTATCTGAATAAATATGGAATAAATAGTGATTATGTTACTATGTTATTTGATATTATAAGTGGTATAAAAGAGGATGGAAATTACAATACGACACTTTTTGAGCAATATCCCTCTTTGTTTCGAAGTTATTTAGCATCTTATCAGCACTTAGAAGTATTAAATCGTTTTTATGAGAAAGAGATGAATGACAACAGTTTAAAAAATGTTGATTTTACTCAGCTTTTTTATTGTAAAGGGCGAGATACAAATGCAACGCATTATAAAATAGACTTAAACTATGCAACACCTGAAGTTTGGGAGATGATGCTTGGATGTTCTCAAGAAAAAGCAAAACTTTTAGCCGAACATGACGATTTGTACGAAAAGAAAGCAGATTTGCATTTAGAACCTCAGGAACTTTCACGATTGCAAGCATACAAATATAGTTTTTTTGAACCTTATTTGGATGTTGAAGTGAGATTTTTACATAATGAAAGTGAAGCAAAAATAAGTTTTGAATATGATATAAGAGAGAAAAAAGGATATAACTTTGTTTACGAAATTTAGGCGTAAGACAACAACACTTTTTTTAGATCCCTATATGGAAAAAAGAGAGTACCCAAAAGATAGAAAATTTCATATTATACTCTCTCCTTCCCTTTATTGGGTAAAGAAAGTGCAATTACCGGTGAAGTATATTCGGGAGGTTAAAAAGCTTCTTCCTTCATTATTTGAAGATATTTTACCTCAAGGGCATTTTAGTTACAGTGTATATAAAGAGGGGGAGAGCTATTATATTTTTGCATATGAAGATAAAAAGATTTTTGATCTGCTCTCCTCAGTAGGGATTGCAAGTACAGATATTCTTGGTGTTTATTTTGCTCAGGCTGAACTTGATGTGCAAGAGGATGTGTATCAGATAAATCAAAAGCAAGTTTTGTATAAAAAAGATGATATTTTAATAGTAGCACCGAAGGTGTGGTTTAAAGAGGTTAAACCTTTAGATTTGAGTCAACATAGTATTGTTTCATCTAAAATTTCACTTCAGCAGTATGGGCATATTGTAGATAAAGGAAGTCTTTATAAGCTTGCTGCACTGGTTGTGATGTTGATTTTGGTTGTAGGGATGGAAATTTTTATTACAAAAGCAAAAATTTCTGAAATAGAAAAGTTGGAGAGTGGAGTTTTTACACGATATAAATTGCTTCCAACTATGATGCAAAACAAAGCAGTGCTTGCCAAATATACAAAAATTTATCAACTCCAAACAAAACTTAGAGCATATTTGGAGCTTTTTTTAAAAATGCCATTGCAAAGTACTCAAAAAATTACTTTAGTTACATATAAAAACGCTCTTTTACATGTAAGCATTTCCAATGTTTCTCAAAAAGATGAAAAAAAGCTTTTTGAAAAATTTGTGGCTCAAAAAATAGCGTATAAAACAAAATATACAAAAGATGGAGTAGATGTGGAGATAATGCTATGAATCAGTTAAACCCTTTACATGTAGGAGCACTACTTCTTGTTCTTCTTATTTTTTCTTTTGTAAAACTTCACGAGGTCAAAGGGGAACTTCAAACAGTACAACATCATTACAAAGAGAGTGAAAAGCTCGCTGTGAAGTTAAAAAGTTTAAAGAATGTATATGCAAACAAGAAAAAAACAAAACGCTCGTTAGAGAGAATTTTAAAACAGCCTTCTTTGAGAAAAGCTGATTTACAAGTGGAGAAAACAAAAACACATATTATTATTAAATCTGCATCTCTTCACACAAGAGAGTTAAACTCTTTAATGGGTAAAGTATTAAATGGTAACTATAATATAGTAGAATTGAAAATAAAAAAACTTAATGAAACAGATGCAAGCTTATATATGGAGATACAATGGTAAAAAAGTTAGGTCTATTTTTAGGTTACAGTCTCTTTTTTATATCTGCGCTTATTGTTTTTGTACCAAAATCAAGTCTCTACTTTTTTATGGAACATCAGATTAAACCTTATGGGATTGTGTTGTCGGATGAAACACTACAGGAACATTTGCTGACTTTAGAAGTGAAGCATATCCATCTTAATATTCAAGGGGTTGAGGGTGCTAAAATAGAAAGAACAAAGATGATGCTTTTAGTGGTATATAACACTATAGAAGCACAGAACATAGAACTTGCATCTATGGCGAGTTCCTTTCTCCCTCTTCATATAGAGAGTGCAAAAGTATCGTATAGCATTATA
>Ga0256843_1000608_pt1 | contig 30304 bp, 42 predicted proteins | sample AlvinellametaG_FD_191572 | JGI IMG/M metagenome (GOLD analysis project Ga0256843, IMG submission 191572) | Pompeii worm associated microbial communities from hydrothermal vent at the East Pacific Rise, Pacific Ocean - Alvinella | ecosystem: Host-associated > Annelida > Integument > Unclassified ...
AAACTATTTTTAAAGGAGAGTGAACATTAGTAACCTCACTCTCCCAAATCATAGATTAGGGAAGAGGATTGCAAGAATATTATATTTAATTAATTTTAGTTATTTTTCTTTGTTGATTTTTTTTTAAGAAAATCACTATAGAGACCTTCACAGCGTAAAAAGAGTACTCCATCCTCTCTCTTAATACGGCTATCGTTCTCTTTGTATGCCTTTTTTAAACGTTTTAAAACTTTCTTCTTTCTCTTCTTTTTAAGAACTTCAAAGCGTTCAAAAAAACGTTCAACAGTTATCCAACAACTATCTTCTTCATCAAGCTCCTCTAAAGGAGGCTCTTCAACCTTTAAATATTGACGATTCTCTAGCTCTAGACTCTTCTCAATACTCATATAATCTACCTGTTTCACATAGAGATTACGCATCTCAGTAAAAACCTGTTTTAAAAGTTCTATCTCTCCACGCAAAGTTGTATTAATTTCAGTATTGGTCTGTTTCAAATCTGAGATACTCTCTTTTAACACAGAGATGGTCTCCTCTTTGGAGTTTAACAGCTCTTTCACATCAACCAAATGAGAATTTAATACCTCTTTATCCTCACTACCCTCATCCCCTACTTGTGGAATAACAGGCAAATCGGTATCTAAAACAATATAGATTTTTCCATCAATAATTTTTGACTCTAAAAGACCTTTTTTAATCTTAGCATAGACAGCTTGTCGTGATATTCCTTGCGATTTAGCATACTCTATGGGCTTTATCAGTTTGCTCATCTGTAAACCTTTATCCTAATATAAGAGACGATAATACCATAATAGTAGAGAGTTTGTAAATGATTTAATTTGAATAGAATTTTTAAAAAGAGAAAAACCGAATGAAGAGCGCTTCATTCGGATAAAGATAGGTTAAAAAGAGACGATTAAAGTCTTGCCTCTTCTCTTCTTTGAAGTAGTGCCCACTTTGCATCAACATCTTTTTGAACTTCGTCAATAATGTGTCTGTATTGTGGTTTAAATAGGTGTTTATAACGCCCTTGTGCTGCCATATACTCTTCAACAGAGATTGGATTTTTTGGTCGGTAAAGAATATTTAACTCGTGAGAGTCAATAATCTCATAGATTGGGAACATTAATGAATCTGTTGCCAAATCTGTTAAACCAATAGTATCTTTAGGGTCAAATTTCCACTCTGTACAACATGGAGATACCGTGTTAATAAAACAAGGACCTTCTGTCTCTAAAGCTTTTTGGAAACCTTTTGCCATAATTTTCCATTTGTTTGGTGCAAGTTGTGCCACATAAGGAGCACCATGAGCAGCCATAATAGAAACAATGTCTTTTTTCTTCTCTTTTTTACCATAAGAGTGTGTTCCTGCAACTGATGTTGAAGTAGTAGCACCTACTGGTGTTGCTGATGAACGTTGACCACCTGTGTTTGCATAGTTTTCATTATCAAGACAGATATAAGTAAAGTCATGACCTCTCTCCATTGCTCCTGAAAGCCACTGGAAACCAATATCAAAAGTAGAACCATCACCACCAAATGCTACAAATTTAACTGGAGCATCGTTGTCTTTAAGTTTACCTTTTTTCTTTCTTACTTTATGCATAACTTCTGCACCTGTAACGGCAGTTGCTGCATTCTCAAAACCGATATGAATCCAAGATGTATCCCAAGATGTAAATGGATATACAGCTGTAGAAACTTCCAAACAACCTGTGTTTGAAGAGATAACCAAGTTATCATCAGTACAGTTCATTAACTCTCTAACAATCATAGAGTGCGCACAACCAGGACAGAGAGTGTGAGCTCCCTCAAATCTATCGTTGTTTGTCGAGAACTCTTTTAAGTTCTTAATTGATGTAATTGCCATGTCTTACCCCCTTGCCGTTTTAAAGAATCCTAAGTGTGGTCCTCTTAGACCAGAGAACTGTTGGATATCTGTTGTAATATGTCCTGCATCAGCGTGTGCTTGTTGCTCTGTATAAATTCTTTCTGCCTCTTCAATAGAGAAGTCACGTCCACCAAGACCATAAACAAAACCTGTAACAATTGGTCTATTTACTGATGTGTACATAGCAGCTGATACTTCGTTAAAGAATGCACCCATTGCTCCACCTGGAGATGAACGGTCAGTTACTGCAATTGCTTTAGTATTTGCTAACGCTTCTCTTACTTCATCATAAGGGAAAGGTCTGAAACATCTAATAGCAACAACACCAGCTTTAATTCCTTTTGCTCTCATATTTTTAGCTGCAACTCTTGCTGTCTCGACTGTTGTACCAAGACCAACAATAGCAACATCTGCATCTTCCATATCATAAGATTCAACTCTTTTATACTCTCGTCCTGTAAGCTCTTTGAATTCAGCAAAAACATCATCAATAACGCCTCGAGAATCCATAATTGCTTTGTGCTGTTTAGCCTTATGCTCAAAGTGCCAATCTTCTTCTGTCTGTGCACCATAAGTAACAGGTCTAGAGAAATCAAGCATATCATCTACAGGAACAATCTCTCCAACAAATGCTTTCGCTTTTTCATCTGTTAAAGGGTAAACATTTTGTGCTGTGTGTGAAGTGATAAATCCATCTTGATGAACCATAACTGGAAGTCTTACTGAGTGATTTTCAGCCACTTTAAATGCACATAGAGCAAGGTCATACGCCTCTTGAGCGTTAAATGCACCAAATTGAATCCAACCAGAATCACGTCCAAGGTACATATCAGCGTGGTCACCACGAACATTTAATGGAGAAGCCAATGCTCGGTTTACAACGTTAAGTACAATTGGAAGTCTCATTCCAGATGCTTGATAAAGAACCTCTGCCATCAATGCAAAACCTTGAGAAGAGGTTGCTGTTGAAACACGTCCACCAGCAGCTGAAGCACCGATACATCCACTCATTGCAGCATGCTCAGACTCAACCATTACGAACTCACCGTCAATGTAACCGTTTCCTACATAAGCACCATAGTTCTCAACAATAGGAGTTGATGGAGTAATTGGGTAAGCAACAACAACGTCAACATCTGCTTGTCTTAAAGCTTGAGATGCTGCGTAGTTACCATCCCAAACTTCTCTTTCATTTAAATCAAATTTTACTGCCATTACGCTTCCTTACTTTTTTTCGCTTTTTTCTTTTTCTCTGGCCATGAAGCTAGAGCCTCTTCCAAATCTGCATGTTCGTTGAACATTAAAAGTGACTTTGGATTGGTAGGACATACTTCCACACAAACTTCACACCCTTTACAGTGGTCGTAATCAATTCCTAACATCTGTTTATCTCTTGACAAGATAGATGAATCTGGACACCATACCCAACAGTTTTGACAATCAATACAGATGTCTCTGTTAAATACTGGCTTTTGAACTCTCCATGAAGCAACTGATGCTGTGTATGAGTTAAAAGTAGAGTATGTTCTCTCTTCAGCCTTTTTGTTGGCGATACCTGTGGCATCTCCTTCAAATGAAGTAAGAACAGAACCTTGAGTTACCTCATCCCATCCCATCAAATCAAAACCAGCTTCTAGTTGGCTCTGTCCTCTATTGTCATTTGCTAATAAATTTAAATCTTGCATTCTAACCCCTCTCTAGTTAACTTCGTTATATGCACGAGTAATTGCTCTCATATTTCCATCAATAATTTTTTGAGGGAATTTAGCCAATACTCTTTTCATGCTCTCTAAGAAATAATCCAGCTCAAACATACCAGAAATTTTTACAAACGCTCCAAGCATTGGTGCATTTGGCATTGAACGTCCAATTTCGTCAAGAGAAATCTGAACACAGTCTGCAACAAATACTCTGTCCTCTTTACCTTGAAGTGCAGGAATTCCAGCAATCAACTCCTCTTTAGTAAGGTGGGTAGTAATAATGTACTTTGTTGACTCTTTCTCATTGACTTCAATATTATCAGTAAATGCCAAAGCTGGGTCAATTACCAATACAAAATCAGGGTTCATAAACTTTGCATGATTAAAAATCTGCTCATCTGAAATCCTATTATAGGCTCTCAAAGCAGCCCCTCTTTTTGCAGAACCATACAGTGCAAAAGCTTGAACTTCTTTACCTGTCGTTGCTACAACATCTCCTAAACCTTTAGCACCAGATACGGCACCCTGACCAGCTCGGCTATGCCATCTAATTTCTGTCATGACTTCTCCTATTATTTATCTGTTAATGAGGTATTGTAATCATACCTCTCTTAAATGATGTTCATAGATACTAAAAAAAGTACAAACTTTATAGGAGTGTATACTTTCTATCCACTATTTATAATTTTCATCATTTTTTTTAATATGTTCTATAGCTTCTACGACATTTTTATATATTGTAGAAGCACAGTTTTGTAACATTGAATGCGTTGCATACCCAGAAGTAACAGCTATAGCGTGAACTCCTGCACTATTTGCAGACTCTATATCCATACAGGTATCACCAATCATCCATGTTTTACTTCTATCATGTTCTAGCTTTGCCAGAGCTTTTAAAATTGGTTCTTTGTGAGGTTTTGGATTTTCTACATGTTCACGTCCGATTAATACACTAAAGTATTTCATTAAGCCCATATACTCTAGCAAAACCGTAGAGTATTCCCCTGTTTTTGTCGTCACTACCCCAAGTGTTGCAAATTTACTCGCTTCAACAACAGCTTCTCTTGCTCCATTTAGTAACACTGTCTTCTGGCAAGAGATAACGCGATAGTGCATCTTATAGGCATGAACATATTCATCTACAAGATGAGGTTTAACCCCCAATGTTAAAAACATATTCTCTAAAGTATGTCCAATCTCATTTTTAATCATATCATCACTTGGTACAGCTTCATTAAATTTCTCAAAAGCCACACGGAATCCATCCAAAATTGCTTCGGTTGAATCAATAAGCGTTCCATCTAGGTCAAATAGTATTACTGGTTTCATTTTTCTCTTTTATAATTATATTTTCTAGGTGGGGATAAGGGTATCCCAACCTACGATTTACCCATCTTAACTTTGGGGTCAAATCTCCAGATTGTTACAATAGGCACAACAAAGCCAACGATAATAACTACCCACAAGAGCGTTCCCAGCTCCGAGTAGTTGGCTTGAGTTACAACCACATCTCCCTCTTTTATCTCTCGGGTAATCTCAAAGGCTTGATTAAGGTATTTTGTAAAGAGTCGCCCTGCACTCATAGCAATATTCATTAACGAAGCCATCAATGCAAACCATGTTCCCTTTTTACCCTCAGGTGCATAAATTGCTACCAAAGTAAGCATCAATACCCCAGCAATATAATCAAAAGGTGAAGCCAATGCTGTATCAACCATAGCAACCGTTCTGGCATCCAATCCCAACATTTTATGCACATCATAATAGAGTCCTAGAGTAGGAAGAGAGAGTATAGTAAAGAGAACCGTTAACCAAATCAATACTTTTCCTATTGATTGGTCAACAATATATTTAGCACTTATCCACATACCAATCAGAGCCAAACCTCCACCAATTAAAGAGAGGTCTGCAAAGAAGGCTTTATCAAATCCCAACACATCAATCTGCCACCACTGAACCCCTGGTCCAACTGAAGGCATAGCACGATAGACAAAGATAATAATCATTGCCATTTTAATGTGATGAATGGTATCTTTATCTAAATCTTGAATAAGTGTATTTAAAAAGTAGAGGACAACCCCCAAGGAGATAACAAAAACAATCTCTTGTGAATAGGGAATATCGTTGTAACCAACCAAAATAATAAAAAGAGCAAAAAGGAGACCACCAAAAAAAATCTCTCTATTTAAAGGGCTACTCTCAACATGATTTAATCTTACAAATGTTACCCCAAGTACAGAAATAATAGGAATAAAAAGAGAGAGGGTAAAGAGCGTTTCATAAGAGTAAATCGAAGCGAGTTTTCCACCCAACCAGCCCATAAGAAAGACTGCCAATCCCAAAGAGAGTCTTGCTAAAACTTGAATCATTGCCAACTCTTGATTTATCTCTTCTTGAGTCTGATTTTTATCGATAACTTCCGTACTCATTGTGTCAGCAACCACATCTTGCATCACATAACCCACCATCGACACAACCGAAGCAAAGACATAAACACTCTCTTTTTTATAACCAGTCAACCAACTGGCATCTCCTGCCAAACCTATTAGTAAAATCGTTCCAAATGCCATTAATCCAGCACCAATATAGACATATATTTTACGATTAGAACCCAATATTTTAACCGAATCAACCAGCTGTCCAAATATCATTTTAATTGTCCATGGAACCATCAACCAAACACTCAATGCAACCAAATCTTCTGCCGATAAATTCAGCTCTTCTTTTACCCAAAAACTCTCAGCAATTCCAATAAATCCACTCGCTCCATACGCAAAATAGATGAGTAATAGAGGAATGTATCGCATACGAATTGCACGAATTGGGGTCATAAATATATTCCATATATTTGACATTTTTTCTCCTGTTTTAGTAGTCAGTATTGTATTTGAAATATGCTTTAAAGCAGTCTAAAGAGTAAAGCAACTCTATTAAACATAAAAGAACACAAAAGAGACGATAAACAGTTTTTATTATATAAATCATAATAATAACTTATATTGATGATAGATTATGTGTAGATAGTTTACGTTTTTATAAGAAAAGCAGAACATTTAATATCTATTTAAATCTATTCTACTTATAATAGATTACGAATAATTTAATAAACAAAGGAAAGCTATGGCACGATTAATAGTAATGGGTGGGGGTGTGTCAGGACACACCACTGCAACATTTGCAAAAAAATGGCTAGGTAAAGAACATGAAGTTGTTGTTGTAACCCCTAACTCTCAATGGAACTGGATTCCATCAAATATCTGGGTTGGTGTTGGTCAAATGACAAAAAAGGATGTTGTATTCCCTTTAGCACCTGTATATAAAAAAGCTGGCATTGATTATAGACAAGCAAAAGCTGTATCTATTCATCCAGAAGGTAAAGAGGGAGATGAAACTCCATTTATTACTATCGAATATACAAGCCCTGATAAAGCTGGTCAAACCGAAGAAATCTCTTATGACTATCTTGTAAATGCAACAGGTCCAAAACTTAACTTTGATGCAACTCCAGGTCTTGGAAATGGTGCTGGTCAAATGGGTTCTCATACTGTATCTGTATGTACTGCTGACCATGCTGTTCATGCAAATGAAGAGCTTCAAAAAATCTTTGATAAAGCAAAAAATGGAACAAGACAAAAAATTCTTGTTGGAACAGGTCATGGACTATGTACTTGTCAAGGTGCTGCATTTGAGTATATCTTTAACATTGAACACGAAGCTAAAAAAGCTGGTGTAAGAGATATGTTGGATATTAAATGGATTTCAAATGAGTCATTTATGGGTGACTTTGGTATGGGTGGACTTCATATGAAAGTTGGTGGATATGTAGTCAGTTCTAAACTGTTTGCAGAGTCACTATTTGCAGAGAGAGATGTTCCATGGTTGATTGGTGCGCATGTAAATAAAGTAGAAAATGGTAAAGCACACTATGAGCTACTTGATGGAACAATGGGTGTTGAAGAGTTTGACTTTGCAATGCTAATTCCACCATTTGCAGGTGTAGGAATCAAAGCATACGCTAAAGATGGTTCAGATATGACTGATAAAATCTTTGCTCCAAATGGATTTATGAAAGTTGATGCAGACTATTCAGGAAAACCTTACTCTGAGTGGAAAGCGAGTGACTGGCCAAGAACTTACCAAAACCCAGACTATAAAAATATGTTTGCAGCAGGTATTGCATTTGCACCACCACACCCTATTTCTAAACCAATGAAATCAGTAAATGGAACAGATATTTTCCCAACACCACCAAGAACAGGTATGCCTGCTGGTATTATTGGTAAAGCTGTTGCTTATACTATCTGTGACATGATTAAAGACCCTAATGCAAAACCTCACGAAGCTTCTATGGCAGAGATGGGTGCAGCGTGTGTTGCTTCTGCAGGTAAAGGTCTTACATCTGGTACAGCAGCTGCAATGACTGTTTATCCTGTTGTTCCTGACTTTGAAAAGTACCCAGGTACAGGTAGAGATACAAACTATACATTTGGTGAGATTGGTCTTGCTGGACACTGGATTAAACATGTTCTACACCATATGTTTATCTGGAAAGCAAAACTTAGACCAGCGTGGACTTTAATCCCTGAATAAAAAATAAGAAGAAGGAGATACCTATGATACATGAGAAAAACTTTGAAAAAAATGACCAATTTACATTAACGATGATGCCTGGTGGATTTGCAAAGAAAATGAGAACTTGTCTTATTTTCCAAGCATTTAGATTTGCTGTTATCAATATTAAAATGTTGGTTGTAGTTAGTAAAAGCCACTAAACCTACCCTTTCCTTATGAACAAGGCATCGCCTTGTTCATACTCCTAGAAAATCTTTTTTAAAACCTCTTATCTCTATATCTGTTTTTAAAAGGATTTTTAATGGTTAAACCACTGATTATATACCCCAAAAAACATGCAAACCCTATGTTGATTTCAGAAGTTAGAAAGTTTGATAAAGAGATTATAGATATTATTCAAGATATGCAAGATACCATGGAAGAGCATAATCTTATGGCCCTAAGTGCTACCCAAATCAACCATCTCTATCAAATCATTCTAATAAAAGAGAAAGATGGTACTTATCAAGAGTATATCAACCCCAGAGTTATAAACAGTAGTCAACCTTTTGATTCAACAGAGTCTACGCTCTATTATCCCAGTGTTGAAGTAACAGTTCCCCGATACAGTGATTTGAAACTTATTTACGAAAATCGTAATGGAGAGTCAAAACATGCACACATTACAGATAAAGAGATAGCTGTTGCACTACAAAGAAAGATTGACTATCTCTATGGTGGAGATTTACTTTTAAAAGTAAGCGATAAACGCCGAGAAGAGATACACCATGCATTGGCAACCAATGGACTTATTCCTGATGCCTCTTTAGAGGTCTGCCCAAGGGTTACCCCTAAAGAGTATCTATTAAGCTTTAACGATAAAATTATATTTTTTATGGGTTTATCACTATTAACACCACTCTTCTCGTTTGAAAAAGATACAATAGAGAGTATTTTTCTTTATGACAAAATTGGCATACTTTTAGTAATTGGTCTAATGGCAGGATATTTCTTGATGGCACAAGCTGAAGCAAAAGAGTTTAGACAATGTACCTCATGTCAAGTTGGCAATAATATTGGACTGATTAGCAAAAGAGTTGCTTTAGCACTCATACTCTTTATAGGAAGCTACTTTTTATTAAATTAATAAATCTCACCCCTTAGGGTGAGATAAATTCAGAAAGAAGAAGAAAACCTCTTGATTAAGGTTTTATACGAATTAACAGTTTGGAACGTTTCCTGAGTCACTAGCAAACTCTTTGACAAAATCTCCAAGATCTCCAAGTTTTTTTGCTTTTACTTTTGCTCCAGCACCACAAATAGCTGTAATCTCACCAGCCAATTTACCATCATCAACAATTGCTGTCCACTCATCTTGAGTATGCTTAGCAGCAAATTTACCACCATCCATACCACATGTAGCTTTAAGTTTTTTAGAATAAATCTTTTGTCCTTTATCTGCATCTGCAAAAGCTGTTGTTGCCATTACAGACATACCGAAAAGTGCTACTAGAGCGAGTTTTGTAAATTTTGTCATTCCAATCCTTTTTGTCTATTTAAATTTAAAAGTATTACATTAAGTAATAATTATAATACTCTCAACTTATAGTATAGATATTATTTGTGTATTTATTGTGGAAAATCAAATATTTATAAAAAAAATATATAATATCCATAACTTAAACTTCTCACTATAACTATTTAAAATAGCTTCAACCTATTTTGGAAGAAGCTAAATCACCACTTTCATTGATATAATATTTATTAACTACTTAATACTTATAACTAATAGAAAGACGAATATCATCAGCTGTAATATCAACTGCTTCTGGAGCTACCCAACCTGAACATCTGATATTTGGAGTATAATCATGTTGTAAATGAGTGTAACGAATTTGAGATGGTAGGTTTTTTTCACCAAAGAGATTGAAATTCCAATATGCCTCATAAGCATCTCCACGTACAGCTACTTTGGAACCTGTTGCTGAATCTTCTGCCCATGTCATTGGTGTCCAATATTTTGAACCGTGATTATACTCCACTCCAAAACGTCCACTATCTGTTAACATATCAGGAAATGTTGCCCCTAACCAAAAAGAGCTACCTGTCTCGTCAGAGGTTGAACCCAAAAGCTCTTTTCCACTATCTGGCATATATTTACTCTGTGCTATAGAGACAAAAAGAGTGGTATCATCAAGAAAGTCATTAATCTCATCACCAACACCATCTACTTGTAATGATAGAGCCGTTAAATTTGCTTTCCCTGCATCCAGAGAGATATTTCTACCTGTACCATCTGGTAAATCTGCACCTATAGGTAATCCTGCTACGGCACCTTTTGTATCCATAATAAGTGCATTTTCAAACATTAGATTATATTGCCCATTATTATAGAGACTTCCTAGTGTTACAAAGAAATCAACATTTTCATTAATATCTCCCTCCTCTTGAGCATAAGGGTTATATCCACCAACATCATAAACAGACTCTATTCCACCAGAGTGTGCTCTACCTAAAACAAACTTGATAAACGAACCTGTGGTTAGATATTTTTCAGTATTTAACTTAATCATTCCAGCATCAACTTCCATATTGGTAATATGAGCCAATGGAGAGCCTGAATCTTTTAAGTTTTCTCTATGATTTCCTAAAAAACCATCTGTAGCAGAACGACGACCAATACTAAAAGAGTATGGTAAATCTCCACCAAACATATCATCAGAGTAGATGAAGTAAGCTTTTCTTACTCTAAATAGAGTATCAGAGGCTTTTGATGAACCTGCCCAACTCTTTAGAGATGGGTCTTCTGTATAGAGATGTGCACCCCAAATACTATACGCTGCTAATTGACCTTGAAAAGATAGTTTTGTGGTTGGAGCAGATTTCATATTTAATAATACCCTTGATGTAAAGAGTCCATCATTTGTAGCTTTTTCGCCTGTATCATTGTTTTTATACTCTAAGTTATCATAAGTATTTCTAAAATCAACCGAAAATTTAATATTGTCATAGGCATCATGCGCTCTTACTTTATTAAGCTTTTTATTTAGTGATTTTATCTTTTTTTCTAACTTATTTAAACGCTCATCATCCGATTTTTTGGGAGCATCTCCTGCAAAAGCAGAGATACTTAAGATTGTAATAAGTGATAGTCCTACTATTTTTTTGTTCATTTTTTCTCCTTTTTTATACTCTTTAATATTCCAAATCTGTAAATTCAATTTCATCAAACATATTATTTCTCATTCGATAAAATCGAACCTACAGGATTCAAACTATTGGTGTAAACAATCCAATTCCGAAAACAGAGACTGAATATACGGAATTGATGGCTTTAGCCTTGTCTACAATTCATCATCTAACTCTAAAACTCTCTCTGCAATAAACATAAAGAGAATAAATACACCAATTGCCCCAACACCAATACCAAGCTCTGTTATTGATGGAGTGTAACTGGTAATTAAACTAGGAACTTCCTGATACTCTTTAATTTTCATTGTCTGTAAAGGAACAACTTGAATCCCTTCAACCAAATTAATTCTAGAAAACATAATTCCTACCAAACCAAAGAAAGAGGCAATGCAGAATGCACCAATCTTTTTATGAGAACCAAATGCAACAACAAAAAGAGGAAAAATAATCCCTAAACCAAGTTCAAATATTATAAAGTTGGTACTATGATAGATATGTTGAATCGCCTCTACTTTACCTGGAACAGAACCATAAATCCCTGTTAAGTAACGAACAATATACATAATTAAAAGTAGTGATAAAATAGCAATAGATACTTTTTTCAAAGCAACAACAGCTTCGATAAATTCATCTCTTTTAAACATAACGGTAATTAGCGTAAGAAGAAAAATTCCACCCAAAATAGCTGTTGCCATAAACTCTATCTGATAGAAGATTCCACTTGAGAAGAGTCTTGTATTTAAAAGACCAAAGATAGAACCAGCAGTTAAAACAGATGAGTTGGCAAAGATAATAGCAAAAAGAGCAAATAGTTTTGTAGGTCCTACTTTTTCTGCATAAGAGATAAAGGTTAACATCGTAAAGAGCATAAAAAGAGGATAAAAAACACCTAACCAAAATAGAGCAGAAGTTACATTTCCACTTAATGCAGTATAGATTACCATGGTTATAGGGTGTCCTACCTCAAACAAAAATGCTGTAAAACCAGCAAATAAAGATAGCAATCCAAAAACCAAAAGACGTTTAATTAACGGTTTAATAACATGTAAATCAAAAAATATTCCACTTGAAGCCGTTACAATACTCCCCATTGCAACAGCTACAAAAAACTCATAAGATGCTACTAAAAATCCCCAAGGATGTTCCCGAGTAACATTATAGGCATGATGACCATGAGCAAAAAAGTTTGCTACACCATAAAGGTAGAAGAGTATCAACCCAATAGTAATACCTGCTAATACAATGGTTACAGGCGTTTTTTCAAATCCAAAAGAGATATTTTCTCTGTATGGAATTAAGTCATGTAATTTCATATTCTACCCCTTATGTCAAATAGAAAAGTTTTGGTTTAGTACCAAGATTCTCTTTTAATGAGAAGTGTTCTCGGTTTCTAAGTAGCACACTAATTTCACTATCTGGGTCATCTAAGTCTCCAAAAGTTCTTACTTTAGTAGGACATGTATTTTGACACGCTGTAGTTATTTCACCTCTGACCAATCGTGTATCGCTACAGAAAGTACACTTATCAACTGTCATGGTTCTGTCATCAATGTATCGTGCATCATAAGGACATGCTGTCATACAATAGGTACATAAAATACACTTATCTGCATCAACCAACACCACACCATGCTCATTGGTAAATGTTGCCTGAGTTGGACATACCTCTTCACATGGAGCATCCTCACAGTGTTGACACTGACTCGGTTGAAAAAAAGAAGAAGCAATATCTAAGTTTGGCCACTGACCTCTAATATCATTTACTCCAACCCAAATTCTATGTTTATCTGCACCAAGAAGAATCCCATTCTCCTCTTTACATGCAACCTCACACGCCTTACAATTGATACAATTTTTATAATCTAAAGCCATTCCATATCTTGCCATAATTACACCTTTCTTATTTCAACATTGGTTTCGTGCATCGAAGCAGCACCATAGACTGGTTCGGTTACATCTTTTATAACAGCATTATCATTTCCACCATTTTTATAAGCCCAAGTCAAGGCTTCACTCTCTTCTCCAAACCCGTGAACAAAGAAGATGGTATGTGGTGCTACTTTTTCGGTAGGATAGGCTTTTAATCTGGTTGAACCAATTTCACTGCTTACCTCTATCATATCTCCAAACTTAATACCCTTCTCTTTTGCTACTCTTCGGTTAATCCAAACATAGTTCTCCATAATCAAATCACGAAGTACGGCATTGTTGGCTGTCCCACTCTGTGTAAACTGTGCATGTCGTCCTGTAAGCAGTCTAAATTTACCCTCTTCAACTTTGAACTCATATTCATCTTTCCATTTTGGGAATGGGTCAATACCCTTTTTCGCCAAACTTCCAATGGTACACTCAACCTTTTTACTTCTGGTCTTTGGCTTTCCACCATTCACGGTATAGTACTTTTTATTCTCAGGATAGTATTGATGCATATTTACAGAGATAGGTTTATAGTATTTATCCATATCAGGGTAAAAAACACCATGCTCTTTTAGTGCTTTTACTGCCTCTTCTCCATAGATACTCTTAACCATGTGTTCATTAACCTCTTCTTGAGTATGTTTGAATGGGATGGTTAAATCAAACTCTTTATAAAGCTCTGCTTCTGCTTGTGCCAAAGTTTTGCTTGGAGCAATAGTTTCATTATTTTCCCCTATTTTTGCCTTTGTAGCTTCAGCCAACTCCTCTTGAACATCTTCATCAAACTTCTTGGTTATCTCCCAAAGTGGTTTAGAGATTTTTTCAGTCAACCCCTTCATAATCTCTATCACTGGTTTGGTCTCGAACATTGGGTCAATAACTTTGTTTCTTTGAGCAATTGATGGTTCAACCCCTGCAAATGTTTTAACAGGGTCTGTTCGCTCAAGATAGGTTGCTTCAGGAAGTACAACATCAGCATACATTACCGTATCACTTGGCATGGTATCAATGGTAACCACCAACTCCATCTTTTTTAACATTTGAGCTGTCTTTTTGCTATTTGGCATGTTCATCATTGGGTTATGTTTATAGACAAACATTCCACGAACTTTATAAGGCATTCTATTTTCAAGGAATCTATTTCTCCATGTCAACCATGAACCACCACCAGTTACAATGGCACAATCGGTATAGGGAGCTTTCCCTTTCTCTCGTTTTTTAACCTTCTCCACAGCTCTTGCTTCTGCTTGAGCATATAGTGGTTCAACACCTGCATGTTTTCCAAGTTTAAGTTTTTTACCAAATACTAATCCACCTTTAGTATCTATACCACCACCTAGACCTTGGAAAATTGCCATAGCACGTCTAAGTTGGAAATCGCTATTAGAGAAAGTACTTCTTCGACCTGGGTAATAGACAGAGCGTGGAGCATGCGCCATAAACTCTCGTGCAACTTCATAAATATCTGATGCTTTTAGACCAGTTATCTTAGATGCCCACTCTGGAGTATACTTCTCTTCAAGCACACTCTTTTTATACGCTTCAAAACCATTAAAGTTCTCTTCTACATACTTTTTGTTATATAGCTCTTCAGTTATAACCACATAAGTTAGTGCCAAAACAAATGCCAAGTCTGTACCGGGATTAATTGCCAACCACTTATCAGATTTAGAGGCTGTATTGGTAAATCTTGGGTCGATACAGATAAGTTTTGCACCACGCCCCTTGGTTCGCTTAAATGCGTCCATCGTATCAGGAGTAACAATCGCCTCTGCTCTGTTTGCTCCCCCCATAATAATATACTCTGCATTATCCAAATCAGCTTGAGGGTAAGCCCCAAGTGTTACCCCATAAGCCGAAGATACCGTTTGAAGACAGATAGAGCCATGATTCAACCAGTTAGCCGAACCAAATGCCAAAAAAAACTGCTTATAGGTATGCTCTGCCATACCCTCCCCTGCACAGAAGAGGAAACTAGAACGGTTATCCTCCTCCTCTTCAAGAATTTTTGCCATTCCTGTAAACTTATCTGTACCATTTAAAATAGCATCATACGCCTCTTCCCAAGAGACCCTTTTAAATCTACCTTCCCCCTTTTCGCCAATACGAATCATAGGAAACTTTAATCTATCTGGGTCATAAAGGGCTTGAATCCCTGCATTACCTCTTGGACACAACATATTTTTTGATTTTGGAAACATTGGATTAGGATTAAGTTTGGTCACCACACCATTCTCGACCCTTGCTACAGCAGCACACTTATTAACACACATCTCACAGAGTGTGGCAACTTCTGTAGCCTCTCCTGTTCCCGTCTTAGTAGTAACAGATTTTGGCACACCACTGTGTGACTCTTTTTCACTACTAGCAAAAAGATTTGTTGCTGAAACGGCAGAACCACCAACAATACTCATTGCAATCGTACCTTGAAGAAATCTTCTTCGTGACACTTCAACTTGCATAAACAATCCTCCTTTTTTCATCTACATCATAAGATTAAGTTATATTTTATAGAAGTAAATCTTATGTAAAACTTTTTTTTCTTAAATAATTATAGAATTAACTCATTATTATGATAAATATTACTTATTAATAGAATTAATTTAATTAAAAAAAATTTTTATTAATCTATTTTGTTATTTTTATAATTAAAAAGTATATTTTGAAAAAATTAAGAAAAAGAATAGAAGATTTATGAAGAAGAAAAAAAGGTTGAAAAGTCAACCATAAAAATTATTTTTTTACGACTAAAATAGGTAACATTCCAAAATATGCCAATGTTCCAAAAGCTTGATTTATATTAATATCAGGTTTTATCTCTAAAATCATCTCACGAATTTTCTCTTCTTCTAGGTCTCCTAAAAAGTCACCCTCTCCATGATTTTCTTTATAGAGTTTAACCAAAAGGTGGGTTGGTTTCTCTTCAGTATATTTCCAAATTGTCATCTATATTCCTCTGTTTTTATTAAAAAATTATAGCGTTATAGTTAGAAGGGTTGTTTAAAAATAGTAAAAAGTAGAGATTATTTAAGAAGAAGATGTCGGCATAAAAGCCGACCAAATAGATATAAGCCTATTTGTATCTAAAAGTAATACGACCTTTATCAAGGCTGTATGGTGTTAACTCAACTTTTACTTTATCTCCTGGTAAGATTTTAATGTAGTGCATTCTCATCTTTCCTGCAATATGACATAAAATAATATGTTTATTGTCTAATTCAACTCTAAAAGTTGCATTTGGTAGTGCTTCAACTACTTTACCATCTATCTCTATTACATCATCTTTAGCCATCTATTTCTCCTTTGAAATTACTGTTGTCGTATGCTTTACGCATCTGTTAAAATTACTGCTTTGCCATTTATCATGGCTACGGTATGTTCATAATGTGATGAACGTAATCCATCTTTAGAAACGACAGACCATTTATCTTCTAAAATAACTGGTTCATCACTCTTTTGACATATCATTGGTTCTAAACAAAATACCATCCCATTTTTTATTTTTGGACCTTGATTAGGTTTACCATCTACATAGTTTGGAATATTAGGTTCTTCATGCGGTTTCTTTCCTATCCCATGACCACAGAAGTCACGAAGAGGAACAAAACCACGTTCAAGAATGAAACTCTCTAAAATAGCTGAAAGCTCTTTAAATCTCATTCCAACACGAATATTCTCTATCGCATGATAGAGTGCATCTTTAGAACATGCAATCAACTCTTCATCCTCTTTAGAGATTTTACCAATAGGCATGGTTATTGCAGCATCTCCAAAATAACCATCTATTTTAGTACCCAAATCTAAACCAAGAATATCACCCTCTTTTACCTTATAATCAGTTGGTATACCGTGTATACAGACTTCATTTAATGAAGTACAAACCGAAGCAGGAAAACCATAGAGACCTTTAAAAGAGGGTTCTGCGCCATGAGAGCGAATAAAATCTTCACCCATTGCATCAATCTCTTTAAGCGTCATTCCAACAGTAATATTTTCACGGAGGTATTTTAATGTTTTACCAACAATTGACCCAGCTAATGCTAGCTTGGTCAACTCATTGGGTTTACGAAGTGCAATTGCCATTATAGACCCACTGCACCTAATGTTTCATATTTATTCATGTAAATTTGTGCTTCAATTTTTCTCATTGTATCAAGTGCTACTTGAACAATAATAAGTACTGCAACTCCCCCAAAGAAGAATGCTGCACCAATTGAGTTAATTAACAAAAATGGTAATGTAGAGATAAGTGCTAAATAGAATGCACCAGCCCCTGTTAAGTTACTTGCTACAGTATTGATAAACTCTTTGGTATGTTCACCAGGTCTTACTCCTGGAATAAATCCACCTTGTCGTTTTAGATTATCTGCAATATCTTTAGCATTAAATACAATTGATGCATAGAAAAATGCAAAGAAAACAACCAGTACAAATGTTGCAATATTAAAAGCAATTCCACCTGGTTTAAGTGCATCTGCAATCATTAAAGCGTATTCGTTACTGCTTTGTCCCAACATTGTTAGAGGAAACATTAAAACAGCCGAAGCAAAAATTGGAGGAATAACACCTGCAAGGTTTACTTTAATTGGAATGTAGTTCATCACTCGTTTATCTTGATTTTGCATAATTGTCTTTCTTGAGTAAGAGATAGGAACCCTTCTCTCTCCAAGTTCAACATAGATAATTGCAAAAATTGTTGCCATGATAATAACCAACATAGCAATAACTGCCAAGAATGACAATTCACCTGTATTTACTGAGGTCATTGTATTAGAGATAGCCGAAGGGATACCTGAAACAATACCAGCAAAGATAATTAGTGAGATACCATTACCTATACCACTCTGTGTAATACGCTCTCCAATCCACATCAATAACATTGTACCTGTTAACATTGAAGTTGTTGTTAATACAGTAAAGGTTACAGGGTCAATAAGTACTGCTCCATTCATTGCTTGAAGTCCCATTGAGACACCGAAACCTTGAACAATAGTAATAAAAATGGTTGCATAACGAATAATCTGCATATACTTTTGCATCCCGTCACGCTCTTTTTTCATTTGACCAATAGCAGGGAAAGTTGCAGCAAGAAGTTCCATTACAATCGACGCTGTAATGTAAGGCATAATTCCTAATGAGATAATTGAAAATCGTTGAATAGCTCCACCAGAGAACATATTCATCATACCACCGATTCCGCCACTGCCATCAAAAAATGAGGCAATAACGGCAGTATCAACACCAGGAACTGGTACATATGCTAAAACTCTATAAGCAAATAGAAATCCAAAAGTAATCAGTATCTTTTGAGTTAAAGCATTACTCATGGCTATTTACCACTAGTTGTAACAGCTTCATCTTTGATTTTAGATGCAAGTTCTTTTGCACCTGTACCAATAAGTTTTACTTTTGTTACAGATTTTTGAAGCTTATATACAGATTTGATAGATTCCATTGTAATCTCTTCAAGCTCTGCAACAGCCTTATTTTTGTCAACATTGATTGAGTGTGGTTTAATCACTCTTGATGTAAAACCAATTTTTGGTAATCTTCGGTAAAGTGGCATTTGACCACCCTCAAAACCTCTCTTTGCAGAGTAACCTGTTCTTGATTTTTGACCTTTGTTACCACGTCCAGATGTCTTACCTGTTCCAGAACCCTGACCACGACCAACACGTTTTCTGTTACGTGTTGAACCTGGTGCTGGTTGTAAATTATGTAAACCCATATCTACTCCCTTACTTTTTAATTCTTGTAAGTGCATCAATTGTTGCTCTTACAAGGTTGTTCGGGTTATTTGAACCCAATGATTTTGCAATAACATCTTGAATTCCTGCAAGTTCAAGTACTGGTCTCATCGCACCACCTGCGATTGTTCCTGTACCTTCAGATGCTGGTCTAAGAATAATTCTACTTGCACCAGTTTTCTGTTCAATGTCATGAGCAATAGTTGAACCCTTGATATTTACTTTTACAAGTGATTTAAAAGCATCATCAACCGCTTTTTTAATTGCGTCTGGAACCTCTTTCGCTTTACCTGTACCGTAACCAATTGTACCATTTTTGTCACCAATAACAACAAGTGCAGTAAATCTAAAACGTCTACCACCCTTTACAACTTTAGTAACACGACCAATGTTTACAATTTTTTCTTCAAATTTTTCTCTATCGATATTTTCTGCTAACATTCATCTTCTCCTTAAAACTTAATTCCAGCTTCTCTGAGTGCGTCTGCAAAAGATGCAACAACACCATGGTAGAGGTAACCGTTTCTATCGAAAACAATGTTTTCGATATTTTTAGCTTTAAGGGCATCAGCCATTGCAGCAGCCACTTTTTTAGCATCTTCTCTGTTTGCTTTTAGACCCATCTTCTTACCATCAGCAGAAGCAAGTGTTACACCTGCAACATCATCAATAGCTTGAGCGTAAAAGTGCTTGTTTGATTTAAATACAGAAACTCTTGGAAGTGCCTCTGTTCCTGAAATCTTACCTCTTACTCTTCTTTTACGTTGAATACGAAGTTTGTTTTTTCTTCTTTGAATACTTTTTAACATCTTATTCTCCTACTATTTAGCTGATTTTCCAGCTTTTCTGATAATAACTTCATCAGTATACTTAACACCCTTACCTTTATAAGGCTCTGGTGGTCTAAAGCTTCTAATCTCAGCAGCAGCTTGTCCAACAGCTTGTTTGTCTGTTCCAGCAATATGAATCAAGTTCTTTTCAACTTTAATATCAAGTCCTTCTGGAATGGCAAACTCAATTGGATGAGAGAAACCAAGTTGAAGATTAAGTGTTTTACCCTGAACAGCAGCTCTGTAACCAACACCATTAATCTCTAAAGATTTTTTAAAACCTTTATCTAGACCTTCAATAATGTTTGCAAACAACGCTCTATATGTTCCCCAGAATGCTGAACTCTCTTTTGATTCACCAACTCTTGAAAAAGTTACTTCATTTCCATCAATAGAGATTTCAACTCTTCCATGAGTCTCTAATCTTTTTTCATCATTACCTTTTTTGGCAATAATGGCAGTACCATCAACAGATACATCAATACCGTTAGCAACCGTTACAGGTTTTTTTCCTACTCTTGACATACCTACTCCTTACCAAATACTACAGATTACTTCGCCACCAACTTTTTGCTTGAATGCTTCATCATTTGCAATCACGCCTTTGTTGGTTGATACGACTAGTGTTCCGTAACCATTTTTAAAAGATTTAATCTCATCAGCACCTTGGTAAACACGTCTACCTGGTTTAGAAATTTTCTTAAGTTCATTGATTACACTGTGACCATTTTCGTCGTACTTAAGTACCACTTTAATTGTCTTTTTGTTACCATCTTCTTTTACTTTAAAACTCTCAAGGTAACCCTTGTCTACTAAAATAGAAACTGTAGCCTCAATTGTCTTTGAGTGAAGAAGTGTTGTTACATCTAATCTTCTTTGTGCAGCATTTCTTATTCGAGTAAGAGAGTCTGCAATTATATCTGTCATCATCTTTTACTTCTCCTTACCAGCTTGATTTTTTCATACCAGGGATTAAACCCTCGTTTGCCATTTTTCTTAAACAAATTCTACAAAGACCAAAATCTCTGTATACAGAGTGAGGTCTTCCACAAATATTACATCTTGTATATGCTTGTGAGCTAAACTTTGCTTTACGCTGTTGTTTAGCTATCATTGATTTCTTAGCCATTAATTCTTTCCTTTAGCGAAAGGCATTCCCAACTTCTCTAAAAGAGTGAATGCTTCTTTATCGTTTTCAGTACTTGTTACAATTGTAATGTTCATACCGTGAGTCTTAATAATGTTATCAAATTCAACTTCTGGGAACATAAGTTGCTCTTGAAGACCGAAGTTATAGTTACCACGACCATCAAAACCTTTTCTAGGTGTTCCACGGAAATCTTTTACTCTTGGAAGGGCAATAGAAACCAATTTATCAAAGAAGTTATACATGTTGGCACCACGAAGTGTTACACGAATACCAGATGGCGCTCCCTCTCTTGCTTTAAAACCAGCAACCGATTTCTTAGCATTAACAATAACTGCTTTTTGACCAGCAATCAGTGAGATAGTATCTGTCATGTTTTGAACAAGTTTATTGTCTTTACCCTCTTCACCAACACCAACAGAGATTACTATCTTCTCAAGCTTAGGTGTCTGCATTACATTTTGAATCCCACACTCTTCACGAAGAGCAGGTGTAATGTCATTGTACTTTTGCTTCATTCTACTCATAAGATTACGCCTCTACTTTTTTTACATTAGAAATATGGATAGGCATCTCTTTATCTTGGAAACCACCATCTTTATTCTCTTCGCTTGGCTTAACTGCTTTTTTTGCAATTTTACAACCAGCAACAATTACAGCATCTTGCTTTGTAAGAACTTTAAGTACTTCAGCAGTTTTACCTTTGTCGTCACCAGCGATAATCAGAACCTGATCACCTTTTTTAATTTTAAACTTTTTATTTGCCATTACCATACCTCTGGAGCAAGTGATACAATTTTCATGAATCCTGCATATCTAGTCTCTCTAGCTACAGGACCAAAAATACGTGTACCAATTGGTTGTTTTTTATCATCAATAATTACAGCAGCGTTGTCATCGAATCTGATTAGTGAACCATTTTCTCGTTGAATCTCTTTATGAGTTCGAACAACAACAGCCTTAACTACTTTACCTTTTTTAACTTTTCCTGTTGGAAGAGCTTTTTTAACAGAGGCAACAATAACGTCACCAACTGATGCATATCTTCTCTTAGAACCACCAAGAACTTTAATACACATAATCTCTTTTGCACCACTGTTATCAGCAACAGTCAATCTTGTAAACCCTTGAATCATTACTCTTCTCCCGCTTTAAGAACTGAAAGAAGTCTAAAAGTTTTTCTTTTTGACAATGGTCTACACTCGATAGCAGAGATTGTATCTCCAACTTTTGCTTCACTTTTTTCATCATGAATAAGATATTTTTTAAATCTTTTTACAGTTTTATGGTATCTAGGGTGAAGAACTTTACGCTCAACCACCATAGTAGCAGTTTTTTCACCTGCTATTTTAATTACTGTACCAGTTATTTGTCTTTTTGGCATACTCGCACCCCTTACTTCGACGCATTAGCTGTAATAGCTGTTTGAATTCTAGCGATGTCTTTTTTCGCTACTCTTAACTCACTTGTGTTAGTAAGTTGCATGGTCTTTTGCTTTGCTTTAAGTGTAAAAAGCTCTAACTTTTTCTCTTTTAACAATGCAGTTAATTCTTCAACTGTTTTAGTTTGAATATCAGTATATTTCATTACTATCCTTCGCAGCGATAATTTTACATTTAAATGGAAGTTTATGTAACGCAAGTGTTAATGCACCACGAGCTACATCTTCAGGTACACCAGCAATTTCAAATACAATTCTTCCTGGCTTAATGTTCATTACCCACTCTTCAACAGAACCTTTACCTTTACCCATTCTTGTTTCAAGAGGTTTTCTTGTCAAAGGCTTGTCTGGGAATACTCTAATCCAAGATTTACCTTGTCTTTTCATAAAACGAGTCATTGTAATTCTGGCAGCTTCAATTTGTCTTGAGTTAATACGTCCAGCTGATGTAGCTTTTAGTGCAAACTCTCCAAACTCAATTTTGTTACCTTTAAATGACTTCCCTCTGTTACGACCCTTCATAACTTTACGGAATTTTGTTCTTTTAGGCATTAACATAATTAGTTACCTCTTCTATTGTTACGATTAGATGGCTTACGTCCACCTCTTTTTTCTTCTTTTGGCTCTGCTTGGATACCTTTAGCAAGAACTTCACCTTTGAAGATCCAAACTTTAATACCAATAATTCCATAAGTTGTGTTTGCTTCAGCAAAACCGTAATCGATTTTAGCTCTAAGTGTATGCAAAGGAACTCTTCCCTCTAAATACCACTCGGTTCTTGCCATCTCAGCACCACCAAGTCTACCAGAAACAGAAACTTTAATTCCTTTTGCACCTGACTTTAATGCACCTTGAATAACTTTTTTCATTGCACGTCTAAATGCAACACGTCTTTCAAGTTGAGTAGCTACATTTTCAGCAGCCAATTGAGCAGAAGCTTGAGCTCTTTTCTCTTCTTTAATATTCAGAGAGATGTCTTTTTTGAACATTTTATTCAAAGTAGATTTTAACTTCTCAATATCTGCACCTTTTTTACCAATAATGATACCAGGTCTTGCAGTTACGATAGTAATTCTTACTTTTTTAGCTGTTCTCTCAATAATAATATTAGAAACACCTGCATAGAAAAGCTCTTTTTTAAGGTACTTTCTTAGCTTATAATCTTCAGCGATAAAAGCTGCTGTTCTCTCTTTTTTAGGAAACCATCTTGATTCCCAGTTTCTATTGATTCCAAGTCTCAGACCAATAGGATTTACTTTTTGACCCATATTATGCCTCCTCTGCTTTTGCTACTTCTACCATGATGTGTGCTGTTGGCTTAAGGATTCTACTTGCTGTTCCTCTTGCTCTTGGTCTCCATCTTTTCATTGATGCTGCTTTATCTACTCTACAAGATGTAATAACTACTTCTTCTGGTTCGAAATCACCATTTGCTACAGCAGAAGCGATAACTTTAGAGATAAGTCTGGCTGCTTTATTAGGCATAAACTCTAATGATGCAAGGGCAAGTTCAGCATTCATACCTTGAACTTCTCTTGCAATCATTCTTGCTTTATCAGGGGCTACACGTGTAAATTTTAATACTGCTCTACTCATAAACTACCCTTTTCTCTGAACAGAGCCTTTATGACCCTTAAATGTTCTTGTTGGTGCGAATTCGCCCAATTTATATCCAACATGGTTTTCTGTAACAAATACAGGAATAAATTGTCTACCGTTGTGAACATTGATTGTTAAACCAATGAACTCAGGGAAGATAACCGAACGTCTAGACCAAGTTTTGATTGGTTTGTGAGAACCCTCTTCTTTAGCCTTAAGAACTTTTTTCTTTAAATGGTCGTCTATAAATGGACCTTTTTTAGTTGATCTTGCCATCTCTTACCCTTACTTCTTTCTCTTAGAGATAATTAATTTATCACTAGCTTTTTTCTTACGAGTTTTGTAACCTTTGGTCGGCATACCCCATGGAGAAACTGGATGTCTTCCTGAGTTAGTTTTACCTTCACCACCACCATGAGGGTGATCAATTGGGTTCATCGCAGACCCTCTTGTTTGTGGTCTGATACCTCTGTGTCTTTGACGACCAGCTTTACCAAGAACAACGTTTGACCAATCTTCGCTACCAACAGTACCGATAGTTGCTAAACACTCTCCAAGAACATATCTCATCTCACCAGATGGAAGTCTAAGAGATACATATTTACCATCTCTACCCATAATCTGTGCATAACCACCAGCTGAACGAGCAATAGACCCACCTTGACCAATGTTAAGCTCAATATTATGAACTAATGTTCCTACAGGAATCGCTTTTAATTTCATTGCGTTACCTGTTTTAATATCAAGTCCAGACTCTGCTGACATGATTTTGTCTCCAACTTTCATACCTTTGGCTTGAAGTACATATCTTCTATCACCATCAGTATATTTTACAAGACAAATTCTACAAGTTCTGTATGGGTCGTACTCAACAGTAGCTACTGTTCCTTCAACACCAAACTTGTTTCTTTTAAAGTCAATAATTCTATATAGTTTCTTTGCTCCACCTTCTCTGTGACGAGATGTGATTCTACCATTAGAGTTTCTACCTGCTGAACGTGGAAGTTTTTTAAGAAGACTTCTTACACTCGCTTTTGCTGTAATATCACCACTATCAAGGTTGGTAATATAACGACGACCAGCTGAGGTTGGTTTATATGATTTAATTGCCATCTTCTTCTCCCTATACTGCTAAGCTATCAATTTTTGCATCTTCTGGTAAGAATACGTAGAACTTTTTCAAGTCTGGTCTTTTACCTTCGATACCTTTAAATCTTTTAACTTTACCGTTAACTCTCATTGAATTTACTCTCAATGGGTTAATACCAAAGTACTCTTTGAAAACTGCTTTTAGACTATTTTTAGTCATTCTTGGGCTAGTTTGAACAACAATTACACCATCTTCTTGCATAGCCAGAGTCTTCTCTGTGTATAATATTGATTTAATATCTGTAATATCTGCCATCTTAGCTCTCTTTTGTTAATTTTTCCCAAACAGCTTTTTCAATTACCACTGAGTGATAAGCAGCTGCAAGGTATGCGTTAAGCTCATTTGCTTCAACCAAATAGGCATTTTTAAGGTTTCTAAATGCAAGGAATGTTTTGTCATCAATTAGTTCTTTAACAACCAATACATCTCTTTGACCAAGTTCAGTAACAAATGCTTTTGCATCTTTTGTTTTACCTGATTCAATAGTAATGTTATCAACAATAAAAAGTTTTTCATTCGCTACAAGCTCTGCTAGTGCAAAGTTCAGTGCCAATTTTTTCTGTTTTTTATTTACTTTTTGGTTGTAATTTCTGTTGTTTTTAGGACCAAATGCAACCCCACCACCAACAAAAATAGGTGAACGTGTAGAACCAGCTCTAGCTCGTCCTCCACCTTTTTGAGCCCAAGGCTTCTTTCCACCACCACTAACTTCTGAACGAGTTTTAGTGTGTGCAGAATTTGCTCTTAGTCCAGCAGCATAAGCTTTACAATACAAGTAAAGGTTATGTGGGTTTATGTCTAAGTACGACTCTGGAAGGTCGTTTGTTTTAATTACTGTTCTGCTCATTATTTAACAATCCTTACCAATCCTCTAGCACCATTGTGACCAGGAATTGAACCTTTTAATACTAAGATTCCATTTTCAGCATCAAATGAAACTACATCATTTTTAACTGTAACTTGAGTGTTTCCGTACTGTCCAGGCATCTTTTTACCTTTTTGTACACGACCTGGCCATTCAGCATTACCGATTGAACCAATTCTTCTACCAAATCTGTGACCGTGAGATGCTGGTCCACCACCAAATCCGTGACGTTTCATACCACCCTGAAAACCACGACCTTTAGTGTTAAGTGAAGTTTTAACCAACTCTGCAGATGCCAAAGCTTCAGCTGAATAATCTCCAGCTTCTGTACCCTCTGCCACTCTAATTGTCATAAACTTATTAAACTCTTTGTCGATACCGAATTTAGCCTGTTGACCTTCGATACTTTTGTTGATTTTTTTACTGCTATGGTAAGCTACTAATGCTTTACCATCTTCACGTACTTCACACACTTTAGTTTCGATAACTTTTAGAAGTGTAACAGGAACACTTGGAACACCAACAGTTCTGCTCATACCTACTTTTTCAATAATAAATTCCATCATCTACTCCTATTTGTCCATTGATCTGATTTCAACATCAACTTCTGGAGCAAGGTCTAGTTTCATAAGTGAATCTATAGTGTCCGAAGTAGCTGAAACAATATCAATCATTCTTCCGTGAATTCTAATCTCAAACTGCTCACGTGAATCTTTGTTTACGTGTGGCGATTTAAGAACAGTGTACTTTTTAATCTTAGTTGGCATTGGAATTGGGCCAATAAGTTCTGCACCTGTACGTCTAACAGCTTCAACAATCGAAGCAACCGATCTGTCTAAAACACGATGATCATAAGCTTTAAGCTTAAGTCTAATTTTTTCCATTTAATTTACCTTATAAAGAACTCGTTAGTATACCTCGTGGGCTTCCTAACTAAATTTTTGGAATCGTATTGTACCTTGATAAACTTTTATCACAGCCATGTTTTATGATGTTTTTTGACAATATTTAAATTTTACTTCCTTTTTATAAGGAATTTTACATTTTATGTTATAATCTGTAGGTTCGATTTTATCGAACATTTATAACAATCATGTTCGATAAAATCGAACCTACGAGATGAGAAATGCAACTACTTGAATACTTTTATGATAGAAACAATGAAATCACTACCTACCATCAACGTAAATTTACTCTTCCCCAAAGTAAACGAATCCTTATCTATGGCTCTCCTGCATCAGGAAAGACCTCTTTGGTTTTAGATTATCTAATGAACTTTGAACCTGAATCATTTTTATATATAGACTTTAAAGACCCTAAATTTTACTTTAAAGATATTATGGAAGAGGATATAGAGGGATTTATAGAAGCAAATGAGATAGAGACCCTAATACTAGACCATTATGAACATCACTATTTTGAAAAATTACCCAATGCAGAAAAAGTAATTCTCATCTCCTCTACCTATTATGATTATGGAGAGAAGTTTCAAATAATCAATCTTCCTCTTTTGGATTATGAAGAGTTTTTCTCTTTCCAGAAACGAGGAACAGAACGACAAATTTTCAATCTTTTTTTAAAACAGGGAACACTCCCTCAACTTGCCCTATCCACAGCACCTAAAGAGCAGATGTTTCTTAATTTTATAGAGAGTCACTTTACACCATCTCAACAGAGACTGCTGAGTATATTGGCACACTTCAACGGAGCAACCGTTACAACCTTTCAAATCTATACCTATGCAAAAGAGCGTTATAAAATTTCAAAAGATTTAATTTATAAACAGATAAAAGAGTTTGAGAGTAGAGAGATTATAACTTTTATTTTTGATATTCAACAACCCAAGAAGAAGAAATTACTCTTTTTTGATTTTGCATTAGCAAAATACCTTACACTTGGACAAAACTTTCCAAAACAGTTTGAAACCATGATAGCACTCTCTCTACATAAACACAATATTGAATTTAAAACATTTGGAAGTATAGGCTATTTAACCCAAAATAGACATCTTATTATCTCCTCTCCATTTGAAACAGAAGAGAGTTATTGGAAAAAAGCCTACAGTAAATTTTCAAACTATAAAAAAAATGGTATAAAAAAAATCTATATTATCACGGTGACAAACGGCTATCAATTCCAAATTGAAGATATAGAATTTGAAGGATTACCCTTTTATGAGTGGATTGTTATTAATGATGAGTCTTAATAACAATCAAAAATATTTTTAATACTCTGTTTCACTCTCTACCAAACTAACCACTTTATTCATCTCTTGCAATAAAAGTGGATTCTTCTGAATAATGGTAGCCAACTCTTTTGCTGTTGGTTTTCTATCATCATAGATAGGTTTTAACTCGTCCCAAAGCTTCTTGACCACATTTAACTGTTCTTGAATCTTCTTATTTGAAGGTTTAGGAATTTTTAATTTAGAACTACCATTAATTAAAGCATCTAATGACTCATCAAAAAGCTTCATTGTTTTTGTTAACTCTTTACTATTCTCTTTTTTTCCTTTAACACAGAGTAACTTCTCTTTTGTCATTTTCTGTGTTAACATTCTCTCTCTACCTGCAAGATTAACAATCTTAACCATTGCCTTTTCAATATAGTTTTGTGAAGTATTAGAAGCTTCATAGAGTGAAACCAAAAGATTTGACTCATTTAATAATTTATCATTGTTCTCTATAATATAGTTTAATGCTTTATCTTTTTTATCTTTTCCCTCTGCAACAATTTTAATATTATTAAAAAACTCCTGCCAAAGTTTCTCAACAACAGCTATCTGTGCATTAATCTTTTTATTATCCTCTTCACTAAAACCTAACTCTTCATTACCCTTTTTAAATTCATTAAGTGTATCATTATACATATTTGCAAAGTTCATTAAACTCTTTTGCTTCTTCTCTTTATCAATATTCAACGAGATAAGAAGTGCCAATTTTGTCATTCTTTGTGTCAGCATTCTCTGCTTTCCAGAACGATTAATTCTTTTCTTAATTAAATTATCACTACTCATTAAATCATTAACTAATGATGCCATATCCAACTCTATATTTGTTGCACTTAATGTATGTGGAGAGACCAAAAGTAATCCCAGTATTGTAATAATTTTAAACATTCTATTCTTCCTAAAGATAAATTTAAAGCAAAAACTGCCCTAATATATTTTAACATACAAAAATAAAAAAAGTATTGATATTTATCAAAAATTCAGATTTTTTATCTTGCGAAAGAAGATAAGATACAAAGAGATGAAGTACCCCCTCCAGATACCTGCGGCACACAAGAGTAATGGGTGGGCTGCTATGTTCCCATCCTGACCCGTTGTCCAGAACTCCTGTTGCACAGGTCTAAAGAAGGCATTGAAATAATAACAAAAGATACCTTATAAAAGATTAAATTTATTCTATTTTAAAGAGTATTGGCTATAATTCCGTCCTAACCACATAATGAGAGGTGTCCGAGTGGTCGAAGGTGCAGACCTGGAACGTCTGTGTAGTTTACTCTACCGAGGGTTCGAATCCCTTCCTCTCAGCCATTTCAAAACAAAAAACCTTTCTAAATCCCTAAATATAAGCTATCCCCACTATCTTTTAATCTATTATCTATACACTTTGAGTAGATTAAAAAACTACAGAGATAAAAAAGAGAGTAAAATAAGAGGAATTTATCAAAATCTGTTACAATAGTAAAAATTAATTCAAAGGAGAGTTAGCAATGAATTTTTATCTACTCTTTTTTCTACTTATTATTATAATTGGTTCAATCGTAAGCTATATCTATTTTATGAGAGAGAAAAGAGAAAATTTAAGAGCCATAGAACAGGGAATATGTCCCAAGTGTCATCAGACTACTATGCTACTTATTGACCAAAGAAGTACGGGATGTGGAGGGCCGAAACTCTTAACATTTGAGTGTCAATCCTGTAAATATATTAACTCATTTCATGTTGCTGGAAACAGTTGTAGCAGTGGAAAATGTGGATGAAAGATAAAAAACTACCCACCTTCTAAAGGTGGGTTTAAGCCTTTAGGCTTTTTAAAAAATATTTTCTAGAAATTAATTCCAGCAATAACACGAATATTTTGATGGTCAGAGTTGGCAAAACTTCCTGAATCTGCACTATTTTTAAATGTTCTATTGATATACATTGCTTTTAAATTAATATCGGCAATTTTTGTACCCATTACAAAATCAAATTCATCTGCATCTTTTGCAGGATTAATATCATTTGAACAAGATATATACTGTGCTGTTAACTTAACTGAACCTACTGG
>Ga0256843_1000609_pt1 | contig 30269 bp, 25 predicted proteins | sample AlvinellametaG_FD_191572 | JGI IMG/M metagenome (GOLD analysis project Ga0256843, IMG submission 191572) | Pompeii worm associated microbial communities from hydrothermal vent at the East Pacific Rise, Pacific Ocean - Alvinella | ecosystem: Host-associated > Annelida > Integument > Unclassified ...
TCATAAGAGTATGTACCACTTTTAGCAGAGATAACACCAGGTTCAATCTGGAAATCTCCAGAGACTTCATGGAGTATAAAATCTTTCGGAACTTCTGTTTGGAGAAGTTGTACACCTTGTGTCAGAAGTTCTCTGTTTATGCAGTAGAGAGGGTGACATAACTCTTGAATAGTCTGGTGAGACTTTAGTGCTATCTCTAATCCAACACCATTTAGGTCACCAATACTAATGGCTATAGTAGGTTTATGCATGACGAGTTGTGAGTTTTTTCATCTCTTTAACGGCATCACTTAGCCCTGTGAAAACACTTCTAGCAATAATACTTTGACCAATGTTGAGCTCAATAATCTCTTCTATTTTCATCATCTCATGAACATTATGGTAGTTAAGTCCATGACCTGCTGCAACCTCTAAGCCTATACTATGTGCATATTGAGCTGCTTTTTTTATCTCTTGCAGTGACTCTTCTAATTTTTCACTCAGTTCATATCGTGGGAGCTCAAGCTCTTTTATTGTGTGGTTTGAGTGTGGTAAATTTGAGTGTAGCATTGCAAAAAGGTTTGCAAAGAGTCCTGTATGGAGCTCTACCATCTCAGCACCTAACTCTTTCGATTTTTTCATTGTCTCTATATTTGGATCGACAAAGAGAGAGACAGGTATAAGGGAGTCATGAAGTTGCTCTATAGCATAGGTAATCTCATTTTCAAACTTGAAGAGGTCTAGGCCTCCCTCTGTTGTGACCTCTTGGCGTTTCTCTGGTACTAATGTTGCACGGTGTGGCTTTACTTTTGCAACAATATTTAAAATCTCTTTGTTAATAGAACACTCTAAATTGACAGGGAGTTTACTAAGTGCCATAATTTGAGTCACATCACTATCTTGAATATGTCTACGATCTTCACGAAGGTGAATAGTAATCTGGTCAGCACCATTTTCACAAGCTACATAGAGTGCTTGAAGAATGTCAGGGTCATTGACTCTTCTAGCCTCTCGTAAAACAGCAACATGGTCTATGTTAACACCGAGTTTCATACTTTGCATATTAAGCCTTTATTGAGTTGTAAAACTCTTTATATTTCTCTTCAAGCTCTTCTGGTTCGACAGCTGGAGCAAAATGTACTTTTACTTTATAGGGCTCTTTATAGGGTGCATTTTGAAAAACCTCTTCATTCTTTCCCTCAATAACGACAGGAATAATAGTAAGTTTATTTGCTTTTGCAATTTTTGAAGCACCACTCTGAAAACGAGTAATACCTTCACCGCTAAAGCGTTCACCCTCTGGAAACATATATATATTCATATTGTCAACTTTAGCAAGTGTTTTTTTAATAGTCTTAAAAAAAGTAAGAAGTCCGCGTTTATTGTCCAAGTCGACACTTATACAGCCACTATATTGAAAGAATTTACCATATATTTTAGAGTCAAAGAGCTCCTGTTTGGCTATCCATGCACCATTTTTATTCTTAGTCGCAAAGATGGACTCCATAATGATGATGTCTAAAAGAGAACGATGGTTTATTGCATAAAGTACTTTGTCTTGTGTAGGAATCTCCCCTACAACTTCCACTTCAATATTTAAAAACTCTAGTACTTTTTTTGAGTAGTTTTGACGCTCTTTAGAGAGCTCTTCATAAGCTGGTTTGAGTGTAATGAAAGGGTGGAAAAAAGTCTTTTTGAAAATCTGTATATATTTGAGCCCAAGCTCTATCATAAATATGAATTTACCAATATTTTTTAGCGAGTAGTTTTTTAGCATAGATCACCTTTTATATATAAAACGTGATTATAGCTAAAAAATAATAACGATACTATTAGTGTGAACTTCTGTATCTTGGATCTTGATAGTCAGGCTTTTCACAAGCAGTAAAGACAGTCATAGACAAAAGTGCAATGAAAAGTGCGCTTAAAAATGTTCTCATTTTTTCTCCTTATTTAGTTTTTTTAAGAGTCATCTCTGACTCCATATTTTTAATTTCATCATTTGCTAAAATACGAATCTCTTTATCTATTTTGAGCTTTTTAGCACTAATTTTATCGGGGTAATCAATATGATTTAATATATGCTTTATACAGTTAATACGAGCTTTTTTCTTGTTGTCTGAACGAATAATAGTCCAAGGTGCATGGTCGGTATGCGATGCTAAAAGCATAGAGTATTTTGCAATGGTGTACTTGTCCCATAACTCTTGAGATAGTTCATCTACAGGAGAGAGTTTATACTGCTTTAGAGGATCTGTTCTGCGTTTGTCAAAACGTCGTTTTTGCTCCTCTTTACTTACTGAGAAGTAAAATTTAAAGATGAGAATATCTGAATTTATAAGCATCTTTTCAAACTCTGGAACTTCATGTAAAAACTCTTTATGCTCCTCTTGTGTACAAAAACCCATAACAGGTTCAACGCCACCACGGTTGTAGTAACTTCTGTCAAAAAGAACAATCTCCCCAGCAGAAGGAAGGTGGTGGACATAACGTTGGAAATACCACTGACTTCTCTCAACATCGCTTGGTTTGTCTAAAGCTATTACACGTGCTCCACGAGGATTTAAATGTTCAGTAATACGTTTAATAGTACCACCTTTTCCAGCAGCATCACGTCCTTCAAAAATCATCAGTACTTTCATACCTGTCTCTTTGATGTGGTTTTGCATTTTAAGAAGCTCTATTTGAAGTCTATGCAGCTCATTCTCGTAAGCTAATGTCTCTTTCTTTGTCCAGACAGCAACGCGGTCACCATCTTTATGTTTTAGTTGTTTTTTTGATTTCTCTTTGCTCATGAGTATCCTTTAGTTATGAATATAATAACGCTAATTGGATTGTTCTTAAATATAAGTTGAGCAAAGAGTAGTTTAAAGTAGCTAAGTGCGAAAAATTGTAATACTTAGAGTTCTAGGTTAATTCCTAGAACTTCATTAATATTTTTTTCTTTTAAATCTTCTTCAAAATGTATAGCTGCATTTTTGTAAACAGAGTCCATACTTCCATTGAAGCGTTCTTTTAAAATAACTGTTTTCCCACCAATACGCTCTGAATGAGAAAAAGCTTTAACATCAAGAGTTAAGACAGCTATACTACCTATAGATGACTTGCTAATACGCTCTTTTGTCTCTAACTTTATAACTACACTGTAGCTATTTTTCTTAGATGCAAGATGGAAACTCTTTTGTGCAAGTAAGTTTTTAATTTTAGTAACAAATTCATGTGACTTGTTGTCACCAATAACTACAAAATTCAAATGCTCATGAAGAAGTTGAAAACTCTTTTTTTGCTGTTCTACAAAGGTTAAATATTTCTCTTTTTCAAATGCAGGATTTAAAGCACTTAAAATAGAGATATCTTTAAGAAGATCATCTGCCTTCTCATTCGCTTTTTTATAACCATTGTACTGCACTAAAATGTTGGACTCTTCATTTATGCCGCTAATTTCATTTTTAATAAGAGATATTTTTGTATCTATGTTGTTTTGTAGAGATTGGAAAAACTTTGCTTTTTCAACTCTAAGCATTACAACATACTCTTTATACTTTAGTTTTTCTGATTGTACATATTCGTAGTTACTAATCTTAATTTTAGATATTGTTGCTTTTATTTCACTCTGTGTGTCAGCATTGAAACTTTCGCCATAAGCACTACTTCTCACTTGCTCATTACGTTTGTAAGTAGACTCAATACTAATGCTTAATCTTCCAATCATCTCATTGAGTGCTGCTCTTGTAGCTTCTTCTTTGCTTTCACCCATACCAACACCGTAAATATATTTAGCATCATTGTTTTTTGGGTTCATATACCAAGAGGGAACTGGTTTAGCAACTGTTTTTGGTGGTGCAGGGGGCTTAGAACACCCTGCAAAACTCAAAGCAATTAGTAAAAAAGTAAGAGTTAAATTACGATACATAAGAGACAATCTATTTTTTCATTTGACGAGTAGCTTCATCACGTTGTGATATAAGTTTGTCAATACGAATAACTGCAGCATTTACTTCAGGAATTGGTTCTAACATAGCTTCATCAGCTTGTTTGTAAAGTTTTTTCGCTGCTTCAAAGTCACCAAGTGCTTCTTTAACTACACCAAGGTCATAGTTAACAACATAACTTTTCCCTTCAAGCTCTGTTGAAAGTTTTGAAAGAATTTTTTCTGCTTTATCTAAACGACCTTGCTTAATGTTTTCAAGAGCAATCTCTAACATTTTAGCTTGTTGGTCACTTACATCAAACTCAATTTCGTCAAGAAGTGTTACTTGAAAGTAGATGTAGTGTGGTGTAAGTTTATAAACAAATTCATTTGCGATTTGATCAGTAAGTCTTGTAATTGCTTGCTGTTTTCCTAAAATAGGCACACTATCTTTGTCTAAAACAACAAGACCGAAGTTTTTGTCACCATCTTTACAGCTATCTCCACTGTACTCTTTTGAGAGTGTATCAGAGTAAATTACATGTGCATCTTCCATATCAACAATAGAGATTGTTGCACTTACAGAAGCATTAAGTGTTTTACACTGTACTTTATAGTAACGGTAACGAGCACACTCTCCAGAGTCTTTGTAGTACTGAAGACATTTTTCTTTGTCTTCTACATAGTGTCCACTCTCAGCACTTGAAGTGACATCACCATTAATTAAAGCCTGTGCTCCAAGAATTTTTCCAACTTTTACAACAGATTTCTCATCAGTAAGTTCAGATGCTTGTAATTTTTGTTCTTTAAGTACTTTGTCCATATCTTTTCTGTTTAAAACAGTAAAGTATCTTTTTTTGTCAAGTTCATGTTTTGCAATTTGTGCTTCAATTTTAGATGATAATTTTGTTTTCTCATCACCTTTAAAGTCAACTATTGCTACTTTTTTCTTACTTGCCATCTCTCCAACTTTTGCTGGAGCAAGTGCCTTAATCTGAACCTTTTGTGCACAACCTGTCATTAAAACGGCTGCTGCTATCGCTGTAAAACCTAAAACTTTCATTTTCTTCCTTCTGTTTTTCGAAATATCAAGTTCTTATGTTTAAAATAAACAGTAAAAAACTTTAATTTAGACATAATACTATTAATTAATTAAATAAAACCTTTAAATTACAAGGAATCTAGAAGAAGTTTTTTAATTTCCTCTACATTTTGCGTATGGGCGAAACAACTTTTTTCTCCACATATCATAAAGCCCTCATCATTACTCTCTCTGTACTGTACAAAAGGGTAATCTAACTTTGCAAGAGTGAGAGCATTGGTAGAGAGATTCTCGTAGGTAGCTTTAATAATACGCTCACCTTTTAAGTAACGGAGTGCTTGAAGAAGCATATAGGGCGAGAAAATTGGTTTTCTTCCTAACTCATAAGAGTTGTACTCCATACTTTTAAATGCAAAGTGTGTATATTTTTCATCTTCTAAGAGAACACCCAGCGTAAGAAGTGTGTCTATGATAATACTAATAGAGCTTGTGTATGTGTTGTCTGTAATTTCTGCTTTTGTAACAAACTCACCAACACTAAAGTTCCATGTACCTTTGTCATAAAACTCCTCTAGGGCTTTATTTATAAAGCGTTGTGCATGAATGAGGTAAATTTCATTTTGTGTATACTTGAAAGCACTCAGCAGAGCCTGCGACAAAAATGCATAATCTTCTAAAAATGCTTCTACTTTAGGCTCTTTATGAATGAGTGTTGTATGGTAAAGGGTCTCATCTATGAACATAGTCTCAAGAAGTTTATTGAGATGTTTGATTGCACGTTGTTGGTACTTATGGTCAATAGCACCGAGTTTAAACATACTATGAATCATCATACTTGACCAAGAAGTTTGTACTTTTTTGTCTATGAATGGGTAGACTCTCTCACCTCTAAGTTTTACAAGGAGGGGCTTAATTTCTGTAAACCACTCAGGTGGAGTGCTCTCTTCAAAACGAACAATATTTTTTCCTTCAAAGTTCCCCTCTTTGGTTATGGACATCGCTGCCATCTTCTCTTCTACTTGTGATATACCAGCGTTTGTTAAAAGTGTATGTACCTCTTCGTAGCTATAGACAAAGTAAGTTCCCTCTTCACCTTCACTATCGGCATCACTTGCACTGTAGAAAAGTTCATCTTCACTCATGTGGTTGACCCAAAAATCGACACACTCTCTAGCAACATCTAAATAGCTCTCATCTTCATAGCGTAGGTAGGCATCGACATAGACACCACTCAGTAAGGCATTATCATAAAGCATCTTCTCAAAATGTGGTACGAGCCACTCTTCATCTGTAGAGTATCTACAAAAACCACCATCTACAAGGTCGTACATCCCCCCTTTTTTCATACTGTTAAGAGTATGAATAACCATAGATTTTGCACTTTTGTCTTTGTAAAGTCTATCTATGTTTAAGAGAGTATTTAAAGTAGAGGCTTGTGGAAACTTTGGTTTTTGGGAGAAACCACCATTTTTTGTATCAAAATTATTTTTTGCTTGAAGCATAAAGTTCTTTGTAAAATCCTCTTTGAGTACAGTTGCCTCTTTTGGATGCTCACTATGTTTTAAAAAGCTCTCTACTTCATCTGCATTTTTAAAGAGTTGCGGATCATTTTCTGCTACTTTTGTTGCAATGAGTTGTGTGAGTTCTTTAAAGCCCATACCTTCAATACTACCAGCATTAGACTCTGGTGGAATGTATGTACCTGCAAAAAAAGGCTTGTTTTGTGGTGTACAAAAAATACTTGTAGGCCATCCACCAGCACGACGGTTTAAAAGCATATGTACCTCTTGGTAATGCTTGTCTATGTCAGGACGCTCCTCTCTGTCTACTTTTATGGAGATAAAACTCTCATTTAAAATAGCAGCACACTCTTCATTTTCAAAAACTGTCTCTTCCATAACATGACACCAGTGACAAGAGCTATAGCCAATACTAATAAAGATTGCTTTATTCTCTTTTTGCGCTGTTTGAAATGCTTCATCACACCAAGGCCACCAGTCTACAGGGTTGTCTTTATGTTGCTGTAGGTAAGGACTATCTTCATTTTCTAATCTGTTTGCCATAATTGTTCTCTATAAGTTAATTTTTTATTAGAGTAGGGGAATTTAGATTTTGATTTGCTTAAGAGGGACATAGAGCCTTCTAAAAGCTTAACTTTATGCACAATGTGCTACTATTTACTATAGAATAAAGAGAAGGTATTTTATGCAAAAAATATATATTGCAGGTCCAGATGTTTTTGAGAAAAATTCAGTTGAAATTGGAAAGCAGAGAGTTCTTGAATGTCAAAAGTATGGTTATGAAGGTCTCTATCCATTAGACAATGTTGTCAATTTTCAACAAGAAAAACATGCAATAGCAAAAGATATTTATGAAGCAAATATTGCTATGATACAAGAGGCAGACATAGTCATAGCAAACTTAAGTAGTTTTCGAGGTTATGAAGCTGACTCTGGTACTGTGTGGGAGTGTGGTTATGCCCATGGTCTTGGTAAAATTGTTTACGGCTATATGGATCGTGAAGGTAGCTATCTCGAGCAATTTTCAAATCTTCAAGAAAAAGATGGAATGTTTTGGGATGAAAAGGGGCGTTTTGTAGAAGATTTTAACCACCCTATAAACCTTATGCTATCTTGTAGCTGTCATAGTATTATTCATGGCTCTTTTGAAGATGTTTTAAAAATTATGCAGAAAAATTCATAAATGCGTTACTTCTATTTTTTACTCCCTCTTTTTACACTCTTGCTTCAAGCAGCACCTCAAGAGAACCTTGAAAAAGTGACTCTGCAACTTCACTGGAAGTATCAGTTTGAATTTGCTGGTTTTATTGCTGCAAAAGAGAAGGGCTTCTACCGAGATGCTGGACTTGATGTTGACTTAAAAGAGTATGATTTTGGTATAGACATTGAAAAAGATATACTTGATGGGAAAAGTGAGTATGGAATTTACAACTCCCTTTCTCTTCTTGAGTATTTACGGGGAAAGCCACTTGTTTTAGTCTCCTCTTACTTTAAAAGGGCAGCTCTTGTTCTTGTCACTACACCTGATATTAAAACACCTAAAGATTTAGAGGGTAAACGTGTTATGGCCTCAACAAAAGAGGATTTTATTTTAAACTTTAAAGCATATTTTGATGGCTACGATGTAGATATAGACAAAATTAACTTAGTAGCACACTCCTATGATATTAAAGAGTTTCAAGAGAATCAAATATCGGCTATGACAGCATTCATTTCACATCAGCCCTATGTACTTGATGAAGCGGGTGTCAGTTACAATATTTTAGATCCAAGTCAGGATAATCTTTTTGTATTACAACTAGAGCTTATTACCTCAAAAAATGAAGCACTTTTTCACTCTCAAAGAGTCAAGAAATTTCAAAAAGCATCTTTAAAAGGGTGGGAGTATGCACTCTCTCATAAAGAAGAACTAGTCGATATTATTTACAACAAGTACTCTCAAGCGATTTCTAAAAAGGCACTGCTTCATGAGGCTAAAGCTATTGAAAAATTGATTTTACCCTATACATATAATATAGGCTCAATAGATAGAAACTTTTTAAACAAGCAGATAAAGCTCTTTAAAGAGTACTATCATGTTGGTATGAAGAAAAATTTAGATAATTTTATTTTTGATGATATAGATAAAAGTAGAAAAATAATGTTGACTCAAAAAGAGTTAGAGTATATTCAAAATAAGAAGAGTGTCTCTGTCTGTTTACAGTATGATCAGTTTCCAATAGATGGTTTTGAGAATGGTAAGTTTACGGGAATTATGTCCGATATTTATGCACTTTTATCGAAAAAAACATCCTTAGTATTTGAACCAGTTCCTTCGAAGTCAGTAGAGGATTTAAAGGAGAAAATCTTACAAAAAGAGTGCGATATACTCTCCGTCTACCCAACACTAACAGATGAGTATCCTGTATTACGAGCAACGGAGCCATTTTTCTCTACACATTTTACGGTTGTTACAAAACTAAATAAATCTTTTGCATCATATGCAAAACAGTTACAAGGAAAAACACTGCTTACGAGTAGTGATTTTTATAAAAGATACCTTCTTGAACTCTATCCACATTTAAATATAAAAGTAGTTCACGATAGAGAAAAAATGATGAAAATTCTTTTAAAAGAGAAGGCATATGGAGTTATTACTCTTGATGAACAGGCCGATTACTTAATAGATAAATATGGATATGGTAGTCTAAAAGTGAATGGTTTTTTAGCAAAAGATGATCCCATTAGTGCAAGTATTGGTGTACAAAAAGAACTACCACTACTCTTCTCAATAGTACAGAAATCCTTAAAAGAGATTTCTCCTGAAAAGTTTAGAGACATTGCAAATAGTTGGAGAATGACTCGTTACCATAGTGTGACAGATTATACTTTCGCGTTTGTCATAGGGGCTTTTATGTTCCTTGTTCTTCTCATAATGACATACTACCAGAAGAAACTCAAAAGCTTTAACAAAGCCTTGGAGGCACAGGTAGGAGAGAAGACGAGAGCATTAAGAGAGATTAATGACTACCTAGAAGAGACTGTAGCACAAAAAATTGAAGAGCTTATCAGTAAAGATGAACTCCTTACATCACAATCGAAACAGGCAGTTATGGGTGAGATGATTAGTATGATAGCACACCAGTGGAGACAGCCTTTAAATACTATTACACTAAATATTTCTAATTTACAGATTAAGACAATGATGGGTGAGCAGATTGACCCTGCTGTTTTACAAAAAACTTTAGATGAAATAAGTGAAACTATTATATATCTCTCTGAAACTATTGACGACTTTAAAACATATTTTCATCCAGATAAAGAGAAGGTGGAAGTAGATATAGAAGAGATTCTTTTAAAAAGTATAGGTTTTGTACAGGCTAGAGCAAAAGCAGAGCAGGTGACAATAGAAGTTGATGTCATAACACCTCTACGTTGTGAAGTTTACCAAAACGAGTTAATCCAAGTGCTTTTAAATCTTTTGAATAATGCTATTGATGCTTATGCGAATGTAGACTTAGACGCAAAGGTTATTAAGTTAAGTGCTAAAGAGGAGGAGGGAATGCTTATTATTGCTGTACATGATAATGCTGGTGGTATAAAAGATGTACATCTCTCAAAACTTTTTGAGCCATACTTTAGTACAAAAGGGAAAAATGGTACAGGTTTAGGACTCTATATGTCTAAAATGATTATAGAAAAGCAGTTTAATGGAGAGATTCAAGTAGTCTCTGAGAATGGAGAGTCTACTTTTAGTATTGTTATTCCTAAAGTGCAGAACGTTTAACGAGTGCCAAAACAAGAGGAATATTAATGCCATCATTATGGTACCCCTCATCGTGACAAGCTTCACACTTGTCACCTACATTACACTCTTCATCTTCTAAAACAGCTTCGAGTGTCTCTAGCTTTTTTGCTTTTATGCAAGTGGCTAACTCGCCAGCTGTAACAGAGTTACATACACACACTTCCGTATCTTTATCTATCATTAAAAAAACTCCATATCTGATTTGATTTCATCTTCTTTTCCCTCTACAATAGCAATAATTGTAGAGACATCATTGATCATAGAGGTGTGAAACTCTAATGCTTTTGTGTACTCTTTTTCTACAATTTTATTTCGCCACATTCTTAAAACATAAATGAAACTCTCTAGAAGTGTTGTTATATCCTCTACTCTTTGAATAAAGTTTTCAGGAGAATTGTTGAGTGTATGTCCAAGTCTCTTAACCTCTTGTGCAAGTTCATTATATGCATAGAATTTAGAGACAATATTTGCGTAAGATAGAAACAGACTCCCTAAGACTTTAATATTGGACATATTGAGATGTTTTGAGAGGTTAATGAGGACTGCTGCACCACTTATGTCAACTTCCAGTTCTCTCAGCTCTTCTAAACAACTTGGTTCTATGACAGCAGTTGAAAGATCTAGGTCTTTGCTTATGTGACCATGCTCTTTAGAAATTTGTAAAAGTTTAGCATCTAAAATACGAACTAGACTCTGTAGCTCTTGGTTTTTAAGTGTCAGCTCTTTGTTTGAAGCCTCAAGTGTCTCTCTATACTCTTCTACCATTTTCTCATTTACAATAGCTTTGGAAGTTGTGTAGAGTGTCTCAAGCATATTGTCAATGTCTATAGGTTTTTGAATAAATTGTCGTATATTCATGTTTATAAATTTTAAAAGATAGTCATTATCATTGTAAGCAGAGATAACAATAATGCATTGGTGAGGGTTCATCTCTCGAATTTTTGTCGTGAGTTCAATACCATCCATAGTTGGCATTTTAATATCTGTAATGATGATGTCAAAACTACCTTTTTTGTACTCTTGGTAGGCTTCAAAACCATCTTTGACAACAGTAACAGACTTAAATAAAATTTCAAAAAACTCCTTTGTTTGCTCTTGAAGTTCTAAGTCATCTTCTGCATAAAGTATGTGTAAGTCTTTTGTAAAGTTAAGAGTTTGGTCCGTTGTTATAGTGCTCATTCTACTTCTTTTATGAATATTTGTTACATTTTATACTAAAGAAGATTAAATGATTATAAATCTGTTTAACTTATAATTGTAGTATAATATGAACACAAAGAGTACACACTAAGATGTTACAATTTTATGATAAACCACAAAGGAAACAAAGCAAATGAAAAAATTTATGAGAGTTTTTGCTCTTCTGTTAGTAAGTGCAATAGTAAGTTATGCTGGGGATTTCCTAATGCCAGATGAGGCATTTAAACCCTATGCAAAAACAAACGAGAAGATGCAAATAGAAGCTGGAGTTGAGATAGCACCAGATATTTACCTTTATGAAGAGAAATTTACTATTACTCTGAAAAATACAGAACTCTCCATAAAAAATATAGAGACACCCAAAGCTGTAGACCATGAGGGTGAAAAGGTCTTTGTTGTCTCTCCTAATGTTGTTATTACATTAGAGAATCCTAAAAATCTTACAGGTATGCAGGAGGTGACTGTTGTTCTCTCTTACCAAGGATGTTCAGAGATGGGGCTCTGTTATAACCCTTACACAAAAGAGTACCCACTGACAATAGATACAAGTAAATTACCAAAAGAGATAAGTAAACAAAAACTTCTTATTCCCTCTGGAGATGTAGTAACACCAGAGATAGAACTTTCTGAAACAGATGCTATTGCAGACACTATAAAGTCTGGAAATTTAGTCGTTATTTTACTTACATTCTTAGGTTTTGGTCTTCTTCTTGCAATGACACCTTGTGTTTTTCCTATGATACCTATTATTTCTGGTGTTATTGTCTCTCAGGGAGAGGGTATTACAACGAAAAAAGCTCTTTTACTCTCTATAGTCTATGTTCTTGCTATGGCTGTTGCTTACACTATTGCAGGTGTTTTAGCAGGACTTTTTGGTGCTAATTTACAAGCTGCCCTACAGATGCCATGGGTTATCTACTCTTTCTCTTTTGTTTTTGTTGCCTTAGCGTTTAGTATGTTTGGTTTTTATGAGTTAAAACTTCCTGACTCCCTTGTTGCAAAGGTGAGTTCAAATAGTCAGCGTTCAGGCTATGTTGGTGTCGCTGTTATGGGATTTCTTTCTGCTCTTATTGTTGGACCTTGTGTCGCTGCTCCTCTAGCAGGTGCCTTAGTATACATTGGTCAAACAGGTGATGCCCTTTTAGGTGGTATGGCTCTTTTTGCAATGAGTATTGGTATGGGGCTTCCTCTTATTGTTGTTGGGGTGAGTGCTGGTAAGTTTATGCCAAAACCAGGTGCATGGATGACAATGGTAAGTGCTATTTTTGGTGTGATGATGCTCGGTGTTGCCATTTGGATGTTAGAGAAAATTGTTGACTCTTCTGTGACAACACTGCTTTATGGTATGCTCGGTATTGGTTTTGCCATCTACTTAGGTCTCTTTGAGAGAGAGGGACATATTTTCAAAAAGAGTGTGAGTGTTATTATGTTCATCTACTCTTTAAGCCTCTTTTTAAGTGTACTTGCTGGAAGTGCAAGTATGACACAGCCTTTAGGTTTTTTAAAAGCCTCTTCTAGTGCTAGTAGTACTCTAAGAGAAGAGAAAGAGCTCTCTTTTTCTGTTGTGCACTCTGTTACTGAATTAAATGAATTACTTCAGAAGAGTAGAGGAAAAAAAATAATGTTAGACTTCTCAGCAGAGTGGTGTACCTCATGTAAAGAGTTAGAGGAGATTACTTTTAAAGATGCAAGAGTTCAAGAACTGCTTAGTGACTATGTTCTCATTCGTGCCGATGTTACGAAAAACTCTCAGAGTGAAAAAGAGTTGAGTAAAAAGTATGGTGTGTTTGGACCTCCTGCACTTCTCTTTTTTAATAAAGAACTTCAAGTCATAAAAGCAAAAACAGTTATAGGTTACATTGAACCAGATGCCTTTGTAGCACATTTAAACTCACTATAGGAGAGCAAAATGAAGAGAATTTTTTTAATTGTACTACTCTTAGTACTACCACTTTTAGCAAAAACAGAGTGGGTAGATCCCTTTGATGCATACGATGAAGCAAAAGCACAAAATAAAAATGTTCTTGTAATGTTAAGTATGAAAGGTTGTCCTGGATGTGAGTACATGGAAGATGTGGTTTTTGAAAATAGAGAGGTTGCTAAAAAGCTTCAAGAGAACTTTATTTTAGTGCACTTAGATGTAAGAGAGGACTCTATACCTGAAAAGTTTAAGTACTTTGCAACACCAACCTTCTACTTTGTAGATGCAGAAGAAAACATTTTAAAAAGATTAAATGGTGGAAAACATGCCAAAGATTTTTTAAAAACTTTAGAAGAGATGAAAAAATAGCTTCATTTCTTTTAGAAATTCTACTATTTATGGATATACTTGATATAATTAGGAAATTACTATTTTAGGATACCCTCTATGCCATCAAACTCTATTACACTTAAACCCGCAAACCACACAATTTACCAATGCCCTACAGACAAAAAAATAGATCTTGTTAAGCATCTTATAGAAGAGAACAGTTCACTTGAGACACTTGTTGTGTGCTCTGAAAATGCTCAACAACTCAAAGAGTCTTTAGCAAATGAAAACATTCGTGTAATGGAAGATAGAGAGCTCGTCAAAGAGAAACTTCTTTCATGTGAGTTTCTTATAAGTTATGACATGCCTATTAAAGCTATTGTTTACATCGCGAGAGTTGCTAAAGCAACAAAAAAAGCAGTTATGCTTTTAGATGAAGATGAGCAGAGAGGTGTACACTCTATAGAGACACTTTTAGGACGTGCTATTAAACAAGATGCCATCGAAGGTTTTATGTACCCTGTTGTTGAGAAAAAAGAGGAACCAAAGTATAAAAAACTCTCTAAAGATGAGATCACTCAAATTGCAAAACAACGTCATGAGGATGCAACGGTAGAAAAACCAAAACGTGAGTTTAAAAAAGAGCACTCTAAAGATAAAAAATCGTTTGACAAAAAGCCTTTCGATAAAAAAAGCTTTGATAAAAAAGATGACAAATGGGCAAAAAAGAAGAAAGCACCTAACAAATTCTTAGGAAAAGATGAAAATGGAAAAGCAATTTTTTCTGGAAAAAGTGGTGAGAGAAACCATCGTTATGATGGAACTCCAAGAGATAAATGGGATGCACCAAAAAAAGTTGGTAAAACAATAAACATTAAAGCTCGTAAACCAAAAGAGGAAGAGTAGCCTTACTTCTCTTTAACTCTCTATAATTTCCGCTACACGTCGGGAGCTTCCTGAGCCTAAATAGGCTCGAAGCTCTTGAGACTTTTCTAAAAAACCATCTCTATCATAATTTTTAAAACTCTCCATGAGATTCTCTACTGTAACAGCATCTTGTAGAAATTCAGGATGAATAGTCTCTTGCTTATATTTTGAAAACATAATGTTACTTAAGCCAACATACTCAATTTTAATGACTCGAGACCCTATGAAATAGTCTAAAGGTTTTGCAATATAGGCTAGAATAAAAGGTACTCCTATGAGTGCAGCTTCAAGGGTAGCTGTTCCACTACAGATAAACGCGAAGTCTACTTCTAAAAGTGTTTTATGTGCTTCTGTAGAGAGTTTTATATGTGCGGTGTCTCCATAAAGCTCTTCTCTCTCTTGTTGTGAAAAGTGTTTTGGAATAATGAGAGTTGCTTCTATGTGAAGTTGCTCTATAAGTTCATGAAAAATGGGCATCAGTTTTTTAATCTCTCCCTTACGACTTCCTGGCATAAAAGCGACACTTTTTACCTTTGGTGCGAGTACTGTTTTAAACTCTTTAATTTGGTCAAGAAGAGGGTGTCCAACATACTCAATAGGAGCATTTTTCGGGTAGTAACTCGGTTCAAAAGGGAGAATGGAAGCGAGATGGTCTATGGTCTTTGCTAGCACTGGAATACGTTTCTTTTTCCACGCCCATGCCTGAGGAAGAATGTAGTAAACTATCTCTTTGTCTGGGTACCTCTTTTTCAGCTTTTTTGCAAGCGGAAGGTTAAAGCCAGAGGAGTCAATAAGAAGTACCTTGTCTGCATCTTGTGCGAGTTCTACCATCTCGTCGGCTAGTTGAAAGAAATAGCGTAGTTTCTTGAGTGCATCGACAATGCCCATAATGGCAAGACTCTGTAAGTCCACTATGGGGTCACCAAGTTTTTTGTCAAAAATACCTAAAAATTCAACATCTTGATGAAGCTCTTTTTTGAGCGATGTGAGGTGCACATTTGCGGAGTGCTCTAAGGCACTAACAAGAATTTTCATGAGCCGCCATCACCATAAACCTCAAAACTATCATCATATTTCTCCTCTAAATCATCTTCAACATAGTCCGTAAAGTATGTTGTGAGATTGTCAATATCTTCATCACTTAGTGGGAGTGCGAAGTCTATCATCATCTCTTGTTGTTGTGTATCTGCCTCTCTTGCACGAAAGTGTTTGAGTTTGTACGCGAGGTAACCTTTTGAGCGGTTTGCTAAACGTGGGTACCTGTGAATTCCTTCTAATTTATGTCCATGACAAGCATAACATGCATGTTTAAGATAGAGCTCTTTTCCCTTTTCGTATGGGGTAAGTGCAAATGTTGTAGAAATTGTTAAAAATAGTAGTAGTATAAAACGCAACTCTAAGCCTTAATGATTTATAATTACACAATTATATCAAAGGTTGGCTCAATATGCTTATAACAAATGCAAAAATTTGTGATGTAAATGGTGAAAGAAGTGCAGATGTACTCATTGAAAATGGTGTCATTACCGCAATAGGTTCTCATTTAAGTTCTGATGAGGTGCTTGACGCACAAGGTGCTTACCTGCTTCCCTCTTTAGTAGACACAAACATTCGTCTTGTAGATTCTCATTTAAATTCGAAAAATATAGAGAGACTCTCTCTTGATGCACTCAAGGGAGGGATTGGTCATATTGTACTCAATGCAGATTCACAACCAAGCATAGACAATGAAGTTGTATTAGAGTTCGCTCAACATGGTGTTGCTTCTGCAAAGGGTGCTAAAGTTGACCTTATGCTCAACACTTTAAAAGAGGACATGACACTGAGTAACATAGCTATTTTACTAAAAAAGGGGGTTGTTGCTCCCTACATGAGTACCATAGCAAAAAATAACATTGCTATTAAAATTGCAGAGTATGTTCAGATGTATGATGTAACTCTTTTTTGTAAAGCAGAAGATAACTCGCTTATAAACGCGGGTGTTATGCTCGATGGTGATGTGAGTTCTAAATTAGGTCTTGCAGGCATACCAAATTTAAGTGAAGTACTTCATGTCTCTCGTATGATAGAAATAGCACGCCATTTTAAGATTAAAATTCTTTTTAAATCTATAGCATCTCCACGTTCTGTTGCACTCATTGCACAAGCCAAAGAGGAGGGCGTTTTAGTGAGTTGTGAAGTCTCTATTCACCATCTTTTACATGCAGATGAGTCTTGTGAAGGGTTTAATACTCTTGCAAAACTTGACCCACCTTTAGCAAGTGTAGAGGATGTAAAACTTTTACAAAAAGCATTACAAAATGGAGAGATAGATGTCTTAACAACACTTCATCAACCAAGTTCACCAGTAAACAAAGAGGTAGCCTTTTATGATGCTGCTTATGGATGTTCTGGTGTGACAAATGCACTCTCTTTGTACTACACAAAACTTGTGAAGAGTGGCATTATAGATTTAGCGACACTTCTGAAATTAACAGTAGAAAATCCAGCAAAAAGTATTCAAAAAAGAGCGGGCTACATAGAAGTTGGTGCAACGGCTGACTTAGTGCTTTTTGACACTACACAGAGTGTAGTGCTCAAAGATTGTGGCTCTTTATATAATGAAGAGGAGTTAGTAGGCGTTGTTAAGAGCGTTTAGCATAAAACTCTTTTTTATACTCTGCAAATCTATCTTCTAAAATAGCCTCTCTTACCTCTCTCATAAGATTGAGGTAGTAGTGAAGGTTATGGAGTGTTGCGAGTCTAAAGTATGTAATTTCTCTCGCTCTAAAGAGATGGTTTAAGTAGGCTCTTGAGTAAGTTTTACACGTTAAACACTCACACTCAGGGTCAATAGGTGCAGCATCCTCTTTAAACTTAGCCCCTTTAATGTTCATTTTTCCAAAAGATGTAAAGAGTGTACCATTTCTCGCGTTTCTTGTAGGCATAACACAGTCAAACATATCTATGCCGCGTTCAATATTCTCTATGAGATCTTCAGGAGTTCCTACACCCATAAGGTAACGAGGCTTATCCTCTGGCATATACTGAGTTGTATGCTCTACTGTGTCGTACATCTCATTATTAAGCTCTCCAACACTTAAACCTCCAATAGCAAAACCATCATAATCCATGGCACAAAGCTCTGTTGCACTTTTTGTACGAAAAGGCTTGTCCGTTCCCCCTTGAATAATGGCAAAAATGTTTTGGTCTATACAGATTCCTTTTGCTTGTTGGCTACGAAAGTACTCTATACTCTCTTTTGCCCATGCAGTCGTACGCTCAATACTCACCTTAATACGCTCTTGTGTTGCAGGAAGGGCCACTAAGTCATCTAAAATCATCATAATATCTGAGCCTAAATTTGTTTGAATATCTATGACTTTTTTAGGTGTAAAGAAGTGTTTACTACCATCTATATGACTTCTAAACTCTATGCCATCTGTTTTTGGTTTAGAGATGTCAGAGAGACTAAATGCCTGAAAGCCACCACTATCTGTTAAAAAACTTTTTGGATACTGTGTAAATCCATGAAGTTTTCCCATTTTTTTAATTGTTTCATCACCTGGACGGAGGTAGGTGTGGTATGTGTTTGCTAGAATTATCTCAGCACCGAGTTTATTTAAAACATCATCAACATCTAAAGATTTTACACTTCCTATAGTACCAACTGGCATAAAAACCGGTGTTTTAATAGTAGAGTGTTTTGTAGTTATGGTTGCAGCACGAGCTTTGCCACTGGTAGCTTCAAGAGTAAATTGCATAATTTATTAAGTCCTATTTTCTAAGTATGTAATTATACCATTACTCCTCCTTTTTTCCTTTAATTCTTGACTCTAGTCAAGTATAGGTTCTTTTTTTAGGACTATAATGACTTATATTTAATATAACAAAGGTGTATAGATGGAGAAAAAAGCATTTGGTTTATGGAGTGCCGTCTTTTTAGGAATAGGCTCAATGGTTGGCGCTGGTATATTCATAGTTATTGGTCAGGCTGGAGCCATAGCTGGTAATTTAGTCATACTCTCTTTTCTCATCGCTGGGGTCATTGCACTTTTATGTGGCTACTCTTTGAGCAAATTAGCTGTCGTCTACCCAAGCCGTGGAGGGATTATAGAGTATTTAGTTCAGTCCTATGGTGAAGGTTTTCTCTCTGGAAGTTTAGGAGTACTTTTCTACATAGCACAGCTCATTAGTCTTGGCGCTGTTTCTAAGTCTTTTGGTACCTATGCTAACACATACATTGGAAAGGTAGATGAGTTTTATACAAACATTTTTGCCCTCGCTATTTTAGCTATTTTTGTTCTTATTAATCTTTTAGGGGCAAAGCTTATTTCTAAAATTGAGTCTTATATTGTTGTTGTGAAAATTACAGCACTACTTATTTTTACCTTTGCAGCTATGTTCTACATTGACCCCTCTCACTTTAGCATGAACGATGCACCAAAAGAGATAAATATCTTTTTTGCTTTAGGATTGACATTTTTTGCTTTTCAGGGTTTTAGTGTCATAACGAACAGTGTAGAAGATATGCAAGATCCCTCTAAAATTATGTTGAAGTCTATGCTTATTACCATTCTTATTGTAGGTCTTCTCTACATAAGTGTAAGTGTTGCTGTTTTTGGAAACCTTTCCCTTAGTGAAATTATTGCTAGTAAAGACTTCGCTCTTGCAAAGGCAGCTGAACCAGTTTTTGGCTCTTTAGGTTTTAAAATTATTGCTGCGACAGCACTTTTAGCTACAGCTTCTGCCATAAACGCGACACTCTATGGGGTAACTCAAATTGGCTACACTTTAGCAAAAGAGGGTGACTTACCAGAACTTTATGAGCGTCATATATTTCACAATACAGAGGGCTTACTCATTTCAGCACTTCTTATAGTACCTATGATTCTTTTTCTTAATCTCGGTGAAATCGCATCTATAGCTGCCATTATTGTTCTTTTAATTCAAGGCTTTACACATGTAGGGCATCTGTTTGTCATTAAAGAGACGCAGGCAAAGTTATGGCTTGTTCTTCTCGCAATCTTTGGTACATTTAGTGCCGCTGGATTTGCCATTTACTACACCTCTCAACATATAGAACATTTTGCATTTTATATTGTTGTCGCATTTTTAGGAGCCTTTTTCTTAGAGGTTATTTTACGACTTGTGAACAAACGAACAATTCAACAGCAGAGTTAGGAGAAGAGTATGAAAAAATATGATTTAGTCGTTATTGGTGGTGGACCAGCTGGAACACCTGTTGTTATGGAGTTTGCAAAACTTAACCCTGAGAAAAAAGTTCTTCTAGTAGATGCTCATGGTGAGCTTGGCGGGGAGTGCCTTTTTGATGGTTGTATACCCTCTAAAATTATGCAAATTACTGCGAAATACATTCAACAACTTCGTAATTTAGAGGAGTTTGGAATAGTACTTGAGAGTAAGCACTATAGAGTTGCTTGGGAGAAAATTGTAGCTAGAAAAAAGAGTATTCTTTCTCAACGAACAGCTGCTGCAAAAGAGACTCTCTTAAGACTAACAAATGCTACTCTCCTAAAAGCCACAGCAAAATTTTTAGATGACAAACATTTAGAAGTTTTAAAAGATGATGGAAGTGTAGAGAAAATAGAGTTTCTAAAAGCGGTCATTGCAACAGGCTCGCAACCAAGAGAACTCTCTTATGCAGGAGGTGCAAATGAGCACATCTGGACGAATGAGGATTTTTTTGAGAAGATGGAACTTCCTGAGTCTATGAGTATTATTGGGGGTGGTGCTATAGCTGTTGAGTTCGCACAGATACTCTCTCTTTTAGGGTGTAAAATAAAGCTTTTTGTTCGTTCAAATAGAATTTTAAAAAATCTAGAAGAGGAGGCTGCTTCGTTTATTTTTCAAACACTGCAGAGAAATGAAAATATAGAACTTATTGTTAATGCTACAGTTGAAAAAATAAGCTTTGAAAATGAGTTTAGCATTACGTACAAGCAAGATGGTACGTTAAAAGTAGCAGAATCACAAAGAGTTTTAAGTGCTATAGGAAGAGTGGCAAATGTAGCATCTTTGGAGCTAGAAAACACAGCTGTAGAACTGAGTAATGGCTCTATTACAACAGACAAGCATCTTCAAACATCCAATGCAAACATCTATGCAAATGGAGATGTTGTCTCTGGTTTTCCTAAGTTTGCACATACCTCTCAGTATGGAGCACATACAATTGCACAAAATCTTTTTTTAGAGCATAATCTCTTGAGTGTAAATTTTGACAAAAACTCTTGGGTACTTTTTAGTGAACCAAATGTAGCTATGGCAGGTATTTCACGAGCCCAAGCAGACAAACGCGGCATAGAAGTTTTAGTTGAGAAGTATGCATTCTCTACAGATGCTAAAGCACAAATAGAAGCGAATGATAAAGGGTATTTAGAGTTTGTAGTGGAGAAAAAAAGTAGAAAAATCATAGGTATTACAATTGTTGCCTATGAGGCAAATTCCATTGCGGGAGAAGCTGCACTTATTGTTGCCAATGAGTTGTCTTTAAGTGACCTCATATCTACCATTCATCCTCATCCAACTTTGAGTGAGTCTTTTACTGTTTTAGCAAAGATGATGATGGGAAAAATTATGCAAGAGAAATTACAAAAACCTTTTGTAAAAACATTACTGAAAATTGAAAGATTTCTTTAAATTATTCTAAACTAAGTGCTTTTATAGTAATATGTTAAAAAAATATTTTAGAGGTGTATAAATGGCAACAGTTGGCATGAGCGATATTAAAAAAAATGTACGTTTAGTGGTAGGAGAAGTACCATACAAAGTAGTGGAATTTCAACATGTAAAACCAGGAAAAGGTGCTGCGTTTGTTCGTATGAAAATGAAAAGTTTTTTAAATGGTAAAGTAGTTGAGAAGACTGTCCATGCAGGTGACAAATTTGAAGTACCTGTTATTGACTACAAAACTATGCAGTATCTTTATGATGATGGTGATATGTACCAGTTTATGGACAATGAAACTTATGACCAACTTGGTCTCTCTTATGAGCAGTGTGACGATGCATCTAAATGGTTCAAAGATGGAATTAACGTAGATATCGTTTTTTATAAAGGAAAAGCTATTTCAGTTCAGGCTCCAGAAATTATGGAACTTGTTATTACTGAAACGCCACCAAACTTTAAAGGTGACACGTCAAGTGGAAGTAAAAAACCTGCAACTCTAGAGTCTGGTGCTGTTATTCAAGTACCATACCATGTTCTTGAGGGTGATTTAGTAAAAGTAAATACTGTAGATTGTGAGTACTTAGAAAAAGTAAAATAATCCATTGTAACCGTGTAGGAATTTTCGTGCGATACAATTCGCTTAATGTAACTAATAATAGATAGGAAGATTTATGGGACTTAGCAATAAACAACTACCAAAACTCGGCTTCTTGTACATGGACTATGTACTTCGTTTTTTTGACCACTCAAACTTTAAAGGGTGGCCAAACAAGATAGAAACAGTAACATACCACTGGAAAAATGATAAAGATAGATTTATTCAAGAGGTAAAAGATAAGAAAATCGATGTTTTAATTGGTAATGTTCCAGCTACAGCCTATGAGACATTTCGTGAAATTGCACGTGCACTTCCTCATGTTCGTTTTATTCCATCTATGGATACTCAGTTTTCAAATAAGTCAAAAGAGAATGTAACTCGTTTTGCTTGGAAATATGGTCTTCCTATTCCTAAAACATACATTTACTACAACCATGACAATGCTTATAAGTTTTTAAAGAAGACTGAGTACCCTAAAATTGTAAAAAAATCTTATGGACCATCAAACTATGGTGGGTACTTTGTACACAAAGTAGACTCATACAAAGAGGCAAAAGAACTTTTTGCTGAGAAAAAATACCATCCAATGTACTTTCAAGATTTTGTTCCTATGGAGGCTGACATCCGTGTTATGCTTATTGGACATAAACCAGTATGTGCATTCTGGCGTCGTGCTCCAGAGGGTGAGTGGTTAACAAACACTTCTCAGGGTGGAAGCATGGACTATATGGATGTTCCTAAAAATGTTCTTGACTTAGCTGTTAAGGTATCTAAGGCGGCAAAAGCTGAGTACTGGGCTTGTGATGTTGCGTATGGTAAAGATGGTAAGGTGCGTATTTTAGAGTGTGCTACTGCGTTTGCTGCTTTTCCTTACATTAGAGACTGGATTGGTCAGTACCTTATGTGGAGTCTTTCAGAGGGACGTTTTAAAAAGCCAAACATGCCAATGTTTAACTGGGAAGAGCTTGGAAAAATTGATGCTTCTCTACTACGTACTATGCGTCATATTCAGTTTGGTACATTCTCTCCATCGTATGATGGTGCTTACTTTGGTAAGAAAAAGAAAAACTACGGTGGAAAAAGTGTCTACATTCATAAACTAGACAAAAAGTACCCTGTTTTAGATGTAAAACGTCGCTGGAGTGAAGAGTGGCCAAGTGAAAAATGGAACTACCAAGATAACCTAGCACTTAACCCTGCGAAGTCTAAGTCTGGGAAAAGTCCAAAAAATGCTCCAAAGCCTACTAAACCTTCTCGTGATGAGGCTGCAGAGTCTGTAAAAGAGGAGAAAATTACTAAGGGTGAACTCAAAGATTTTTTAACTTCTATAGATGGTATCGGAAAGAAAAAAGTTGAAAAAATCATAGAACACTTTGGTGATGTAGAAGAGGTTGTTGGTGTTATTCATCAGAACACTTCACTCTTAACAGAGGTAAAAGGTATTACAAAAAAACTTGCTGCTAAGGTAGAAAAGGCTTGGAAAAAGCTTTTAAGTTAACCAATAATTTAAGGGCTTATGCTCTTAGAAGGAAGCTATATGAAACTAAATAACAAAATTATTTTTTTAGGCTTCCTTTTTATGTTTCTCTATATTTATGCTGCTTTTGTCTACATAGAGTATGTAGAGACAAGGCAGATCCACGAAAAGTATAGAGAGACAGTTCAAAAAATCCATTATGAAGTAAATACACTTATTGCAGAAAAACAAGAAGCAATTTTACTGATTAGTCTCTCTCTTTCTGAAAACGATAAAATCAAAAAACTCCTAAAATCTCATACATATAGCGACTTACATCTCAATACCTTCTCTCAAAAATTAAAAGAGTACTCCTCTTTGGAAAGTACATGGTTTCAAGTACTTTCGTCTGATGGAAAAAGTCTATACCGTTCTTGGACATCAGTTCATGGTGATACACTTTTAGATGTAAGAAAAGATATAGAAAAAATACTCCATAAACCAGAAGTTTTTTCTAGTATAAGTGTTGGTAAGTTTGACATGACTTTTAAGTCTATAGTACCAATCTACCAAGAGAAACACTTTTTAGGTCTTGTAGAAACCATAGCAAAGTTTAACTCCATCTCGAAAAAAATGAGAGCTTCTGGATTTAATAATATTTTACTAGTTGAGAGTAAATACCAGCAGCAGTTAAGTAGGGTGGAAAAAACGAGGTTTTTACAAGGTTACTATATAGCGACTCAAAATATAGATAGAAGTGTTCTAGAGCAGCTGCATCATAATCTGCAGAAGTATTTGCATATACAAGGGTATATTGTTGAAAATAATCAGCTTTTTACAAGAGTGCAAATAAAAGATGTTAATGGTGAGGGAATGGCTAATTTTATCTTTTCTTTGCCTATTGAGAGTATAGATATTTCAGAAATTAAGAATCAAATGATTACATTAATATCTATATTTGTACTTCTTTTTGTTGTTATTGCTGTTGTCTTTTACTATATTTATTTTGTCAACTATAAACAGTTTTTACTTGAACAAAAAGAGCTGTTACAAGAACATGTAAATAAAAAAACAGAAGAGTTACAGACGAAAAGTGAAGCATTGAAGTACCAAGCTGAACATGATGCTCTTACAAATCTCCCAAATAGAATGTTAGTCATGAACCGTCTTAAAAAGTTTTTAAAAGATGCACAAGAGGATAAGTCTCAAATTTTTGTACTTTTTTTAGATTTAGATAGATTTAAAGAGATAAATGACACTTATGGTCATGAAGTAGGTGACAAGCTTTTAAAAGAGGTTACAAAACGTTTACAAATGAGCTTACGAAAAAAAGACACTATAGCAAGACTTGGAGGCGATGAGTTTATACTTCTTTTTAATGACTTAGATGAAGAGGGTGTTTTAAAGGTTATTGAAAAAATTATTCAGAGTATGGAGCATGAGTTTACAATTGATGGTATAGAGCTATACACTACATTTAGTATAGGAGTTAGTCGTTATCCTGAAGATGGGAAAAGTTGTGATGATTTACTGCGTAATGCTGATACTGCAATGTACAAAGCAAAAGAGAATGGTAAAAATAACTACTACTTTTACAACGCACAGATGACACAGGCAGCATTTGAGAGAATGCAACTAGACAAAGAGTTACGTAAGGCTTTAGAAAATAGAGAGTTCCAAGCCTATTTTCAACCAAAAATTGATGCAAAAAGGAACAAAATTATTGGACTTGAAGCACTGGTTCGTTGGTCTCATCCAACAAAAGGATTAATATATCCTGATAGTTTTATTCCTTTTGCTGAAGAGACAGGCTTTATAGATAAAATAGATAATTTTATGATGCGTACAACAATGGAACAGGTCTTAGCATGGCAAAAAAAAGGTATAGAGTGTGGGAAGGTCTCCATTAACCTCTCTTCAAGACAACTTACCTCTAAAACATACATTACAGAGTTAAAAGAGGTCATAGAGAGTGTTGGTTTCTCAACAGAAAGTTTAGAGATAGAAATTACAGAAACACATATTATGCTTGACCCTGAGTATGCTATGGAGGTTTTGAGTGAAATTCGAAAACTTGGTATAAGTATTTCTATAGATGATTTTGGGACTGGATACTCCTCTTTAGCATATCTGAAAAAGTTACCAATTACAAAATTAAAAATAGATCGCAGTTTTGTTATGGATTTACCGGAAGATAAAGATGATGTTGCTATTGTCAGAACTATTATTTCTCTCGCTAAAAATCTTGATCTAGACATTATTGCAGAGGGTGTTGAAAGTCGTGAGCAACTTCAATGTTTATTAGACGAAGGGTGTGAAGCCATACAGGGTTACTACTTTTCAAAACCACTCTCAAAAGAGCTTTGTGAAGAGTTCTTAGTAAATTTTGAGACATCTTAAATTGTTTTATAGAATCAGGAAAATTTAATTTTAGATTCTAAAAAGTTGTAGTATACTCATCGGAAGGAATGTTTATTATGAAAATATTATTACTCTTTTCTCTCTCCCTTATCTCTCTTTTAGCCGTTGAACCTATTACCCCTATTGTTCCTCTTCAAAATCTAGACAAAGCAAAAGTAGCTCTTGGTGAAAAACTCTTTTTCGATGCAAGACTCTCTCGCGATAATACAATAGCTTGTGTAAGTTGTCACAATTTGGCAACTGGTGGTGATGATAATCTACAGTACTCTTTTGGTATTGATGGACAAGAGGGCAATATGAACTCACCAACAGTTTTTAATGCAGTCAATAATTTTCGTCAATTTTGGGATGGAAGAGCAAAAGATTTACAAGAACAAGCCGCCGGTCCAATTGAAAACCCAATTGAGATGGGTTTTACATTGAAAGAGCTTATTCCTAAACTTCAAAAAACTGAGTATAAAAAGCTATTTCAAAATATTTATGCAGAAGGGATTACTAAAAATAGTATTACAGATGCTATAGCGGAGTATGAAAAAACACTTGTAACTCCAAACGCACCTTTTGATAAATACCTAAAAGGAGATAAAAATGCTCTTACAAAGAGAGAAAAAGAGGGGTATGAACTCTTTAAATCTAAGGGGTGTATCTCTTGTCATCATGGTGTTAATTTAGGTGGGAACCTCTACAGTAAGTTTGGTGTTGTTGAAGATTCGAAAATTACATCTTTTGGTCGTTATAATGTAACCCATAAAAAGAGAGATATGTACTACTTTAAGGTACCATCTCTACGTAACATCACTCTCACAGCTCCCTATTTTCATGATGGAAGAACAAGTAGTTTAAAAGAGGCAATTTCCATAATGGCACAGTTACAACTTGGAAGACATTTTACAGATGAGGAAGTGGCAAGTATAGAGGCTTTTTTACACACTTTAGAAGGTGACATTCCACAAGGCAGAGAAATATATGTTCCGTAAAATCGACTCCATAACACTCACACTCTCTTTAGTCATAGCTGTTTTTATGGCAACTTTAACATATCTTTACAATAAAACGCAGCATGAGAGAGATTTCGCTTACTACCATAACAAATTAGAAATTCTCCTCTTTATAGAGAAAGATTTTGATGTTTTTCTTCACAGTTCACTCTACTTTACAAACTACGATAATATTGCAAATGAGATAGATGAGTTTGATACTATTTTACAAAACTTAGAGAGCTCTTTTTTAAAAGAGACTTATGGAAAGGAGCTTGAGAAAAAGTTTTTACTTATTCGTGAAGCTTTCATGCAGGAGAGTGATCTTTTAGAGTACCATAAATCTATAAACTCAGTTACAAGAAATAGTATTCATTATCTTTTTGATTTACGTAGAAGTATTAATGACTCTAAGAGTATACCTTTAGAAGAGAAACGCAAAATAGATACACTCTTTTTCTTAATGATGCAGCTCTACTCAGGGCTAGAAGCACAAGAAGACAGCATTAAAAATGTTCTTGCTACTGTTAAAAAATCATCTGATGTAAACATAAATTACTTCTATGCACAATCAAAAATCTTTATTAAAAACATTACTTATTTACAAGACTCTTTTGTTGAGCATAAAGAGATTGGATTAATGAAGAAAATAGATGATGTTATGACACTTCTAGAGTCTATAGATGCAGAACAAAATATTGAGAACCAGAAACTAAACATAATTTTTACGCTGGGCTTAATAGGACTTCTTTTAACACTTATTATTCTTCATAGAAAATCATTACGAGTACACAAAGAGCTCTCTTCCTTTAAAATAGCCATAGAGCATAGTGACAACTCTATAGTTATGACAGATTTAGACCATAATATTACCTATGTAAATGAGAGTTTTGAACAAAATACAGGCTATACAAAAGAGGAAGTTATAGGAAAAAATCCAAGTATTTTAAAATCTGGTTTAACAGATGAAAGTACATATGGTGTTATGGAAGATTTACTCCATGAGGGGAAACCGTGGAATGGTGAGTTTATAAACAAACGCAAAGATGGTTCAATCTTTTATGAAAGAGCTTATATCATACCTATTTTCATTAACGATGTTGTTGACAGCTATATAGCGATTAAGCTTGATATTACAGAGTACATACTACAAAAAGAGCATATGAAACTTGCGGCAACAGTGTTTGACAATGTAGAAGAAGGAATTGTTGTAACAGATGCTAATCAAAAGATTATTTCGGTAAATCGTGCTTTAGAAAATATGCTTGGATATAAAGGTGAAGAGTGTATCGGTCAAACACCTAGAATTTTTCAGTCGCAGCATCAAGGTACACAGTTCTATAAACGAATGTGGGATGAAATAGAAGAGAAGGGTGGCTGGCAAGGTAAAATACAAGACAGAACTAAGAGTGGTACTATTCTTACAACTTGGTTAAGTATTAGTGTTGTTAAAGATGAACATGGTGCTATTACAAATTACATCTCAATACATACAAATCTTGCAGATATTATTAAATCGCAAGAGAGAATAGACTTTTTAGCATACCATGACTCCTTAACAGAACTTCCAAATAGATTAAACTTTGAGGAGAACCTGACTCATTCGTTAAAAATTGCTAAACGCAACAATAGTAAGCTTGCTATATTGTTTATAGATTTAGATAGATTCAAAGTGATTAATGACACACTTGGACACCATGTTGGTGATGAACTACTCAAGAAGGTCGCAATTATTATACGTACACTTTTAAGGGATGCAGATATGCTCTCAAGAATTGGTGGTGATGAGTTTGTTGTTACATTAGAAAATATTGAGTCAACACAAGACCCTGCAAATGTAGCTATGAAAATTTTAAGAGAACTCTCTAAGCCAATTAAAGCATTAGGGCATACACTTAATACAAGTGCAAGCATAGGAATCGCAATTTACCCAACAGATGCTCAAGATGTTGTAACACTGTTAAAGTACGCAGATAGTGCAATGTATAAGGCAAAAGATTTAGGTAAAAATCGTTTTCACTTCTTCACAAATGAACTCTCAAGTAGTATTAGTAGTCGTTTAAAAATAGAACAAGAGTTACGTTCAGCCATACAGAAAAATGAGTTATATCTTAACTTCCAACCACAGTATGATTTAAAAACAAAAAAAGTAGTTTCCGTAGAGGCTCTTTTACGATGGAAAAATGAACAGCTAGGACAAGTCTCCCCTGAGAAGTTTATCCCTATTGCTGAAGATAGTGGGCTTATAGTTGAAATAGGGTATTTTGTTTTTAGAGAATCTTGTGCATTCTTGCAGGAGTCTATAGCTGCTGGACATGGTCTTGAAAGAATTGCCATAAATGTTTCCACACAGCAGTTTCAAGAGAGTGACTTAGTGAAAAACTTTCAGAAAATCATAGATGAGTATGGGTTAAACGCGGAGTCAATAGAAATTGAGATTACTGAACGTTATATTATGGAGTCTACAACGAATAACTTAACTATTTTAGATGAATTAAGAGCGGGTGGCTTTAAAATTTCTATAGATGACTTTGGAACAGGCTACTCCTCTATGAGTTATTTGAAAAAACTTCCTGTCGATACCATTAAAATTGACAAATCTTTTGTAGATGACTTACCTTCTGGCTCTAATGATGTAGCGATAACGAATGCTATTATTGCACTCTCTACGAGTTTGGGTTACCATACTGTGGCTGAGGGTATTGAAGTTCAAGAGCAGGAGACTTTTTTACAAGAGAATGGTTGTGAAATAGGGCAGGGGTATCTCTTTAGTAGACCTCTTACAAAAGAGGCATTTTTTACATTTATGAAGTAAAGAGAGCTTATAAAATCTCTTTACTGAATGTGTCTCTTTTTTGAGATAAGTGCCTTAATGAGTGCTGTTTTTATGGACTTAAATGAGTCGCTATTCTTCTCAAGTATGTTTTTCTCTTTTTGGAGTGCTCTATTCATTGAGTCTATCTCTTTTTCCAAAAGTAAAAATTTATTTATGTTTCGACGCTGTTTTTGTGTCTCAATTAAAGTTTTCTTCTCTCTCTTTAAACGCTGAATTTCCTCTTTTTTACGTTTAATATCTTCATTAAACTCTTTTTTCTCATTTGGATCTTTAGTAATTTGCAAGGAGTCATAGTAACGCTCTAAATCATCTTCACACTTTATAAGAGCACTTGTAAGGGCATTACTCTTCTCTGTGTTTTGTTTGTTAAATTCAACAGGAGAGAGACCATCAATAAACATTGAGATAAGTTCAGCATTTTTTTTGTCTATTTCATGTTGCATACTCTTTATAGCTAAATTTGCTTTTTCATATACTTTTACAATTGAGAGCATAGACATAACATTCCATTTTAGCTCGCCACTGGTCTCAAGGTTTGGAATTTTGTATTTTTTACCATTGAGTACAATGACATCTAAAGAGTAGTATTTTAGAAACTCTATAATATACTCATTGGACGCTGCTATTTCTAAAAGTATCATCTCTGCAATGTTTTCAAAGACCTCTTCAAAGTGTCGTCTAAAAACATACCCAGCA
>Ga0256843_1000610_pt1 | contig 30184 bp, 30 predicted proteins | sample AlvinellametaG_FD_191572 | JGI IMG/M metagenome (GOLD analysis project Ga0256843, IMG submission 191572) | Pompeii worm associated microbial communities from hydrothermal vent at the East Pacific Rise, Pacific Ocean - Alvinella | ecosystem: Host-associated > Annelida > Integument > Unclassified ...
ATTGGTCTTGGCCGCTTCGCGTAGCTGCATCAGCCGCTCCTTGCGCCCTTCGTTGCGCTTGAGCCGTGCGCGCACGCCCCGGGCGAACCACTCGTTCTCCGCGCGCAGCAGCCGCAGCAGGTTGTCGTGCTGTTTCTGCATCGTGCGCAGCAGCTCCTCCTTCTGGGTCAGGTAGCTGCTGTAGCCGCCGCGGAACTCCCGCAGATGCGCGTCCTCGACTTCGACGGTGCGCGTGGCGATGCGGTCGATGAAGTAGCGGTCGTGGGAGATGAAGATCAGGGTGTATTTTTCCCTGAGGATGAGCTCTTCGATGAACTCCACCATGTAGACGTCGAGGTGGTTGGTCGGTTCGTCGAGCAGCAGCACGTCGGGTTTCTGCAGCAGCAGCGAGGCGAGCGCGACGCGGCGCTGTTCGCCCCCGCTGAGCAGCTCGACGTCCTTGTCCTCGTAGTGTTTGAGCCGGAAGTGCTGCAGCACGCGCTCGATCTTGTCGTCGAGGTTCCAGGCGCTGTGGTGGTCGAGGTAGGCGGAGAGCTTCGCGTGTTCGTCGAGCAGGGCGGGGTTCTCGAAATCCTCGGCCATCTCGGCGGCGAGGGCGTCGAAGCGCGCCAGCGCCTCCTTCAGTTCGGCGAGGCCGTGTTCGATCGCCTCGCGGACGGTATGGCCCGGTTCGAAGCGCGGCACCTGTGACAGCATCCGGATCTGGAGGTTCTGGCGGACGATGCGTTCGCCTTCGTCGTACTCCAGCGTGCCGGCGGCGATCTTCATCAGGGTCGATTTGCCGCTGCCGTTCTTGCCGACGATGACGATGCGTTCGCCTTCGTCGACGTGAAAGTCGACGTTCTCGAGGATCTTCTGCGCTTCGTAGTTCTTGTAGATGCCGTGGAGGTCTATCAGGGCCATGATGCTCTTTTTTTTTAGACGCTATTTTACCCTGCGGGGGCTAAAAGTCCGGGGAAGCGGGTGCCTGACGATGTGGTATCATTGTAGGGCACCTCTAAAAACCCTGTAATACACCTGTAATACAAGGGAAGAGAACCGGAAGTGCCGTCTGAAAACGGAGGGCTCCGGTAAGAAAAAAGGAGAAAAAGATGATGGAGAAAACGAAGCTGAGGTATCTGCTTACGGTGTCGGGGGTTGTACTGGCGCTTGTGGCCGGCGGATGCGGCGGCAGCTCATCGGACGGGCACGGGACGGGTAGCAGCAGCTCGTCGGAGGGGAACGGTACGAGCAGCGGCAGCAGTAGCAGTTGGGGAGGGGCGGAAGTGCCTTTCGTCATGACGGTCAACAGCGGGCCGGACCGGACGTTCACGGTGCCGACGAACGAGGGTCATGCCTATGTCTACGATTACAGCGTGGACTGTGACAACGACGGGGTCGACGAGTTCACGGGGCAGACGGGGGATGTGACCTGTACCTACGATCTGGCGGACCATAACTATACCGTCGCGATCCGCGGGAAATTCCCGGCGATCAGGTTCGGCAAGGACCATGAGATCGGAGTGGCCGGCTACCGGACCGACCACGACAAGCTGATGGCGATCGACCGGTGGGGGGACCAGCGGTGGGAAACGATGTTCTACGCTTTCGCCTACTGCGGCAATATGATCTACCGGGCGACGGACCGGCCGGACCTCTCCGGGGTCGAATCACTGGCGTATATGTTCGATCACGCTTCGAAGTTCAACGGGGCGATCGGTGACTGGGACGTCAGTCATGTCAAGTCGTTGGCGGGCATGTTCACGTATGCACTGATATTCGATCAGGATCTTTCCGACTGGAACGTGTCCGGGGTGACGGATATGTCCGCGATGTTCTACGCAACGGACCGTTTCAACCGCGATCTGAGCCGCTGGGACGTCAGACGGGTGGAAAATATGTATGCGATGTTCTATGCCGCCGCCTATTCCCGGGACCTCAATGACTGGAACGTGTCGAACGTCAAAAACATGTCATACATGTTCGCCTGGGGGTATTTCGACGGAAATATTTCCGGCTGGGATGTCGGCAGTGTAAAAAATATGCGTATGATGTTCGGCAGAACGAAGGCGTTCAACGGTGACATCAGTGACTGGAACGTCAGCAGTGTCACTGACATGTCGGATATGTTCGCCTATGCGGCCCGGTTCAACGCCGACGTGGAGAAATGGGGAGAAAGAACGGCCAATGTCACGACGATGAAAGAGATGTTCCGGGGTGCCGAGGCTTTCACGGGGCACGATCTTCGCAGCTGGGATGTTTCGAAAGTGACGGACCATACGGATTTCGGTACAGGTTGGGGCAGCGGCAATATCGAACCGCTCTGGCCGTAACGGTACGTTTCGGGGCGGGAAAATGTTCGTACCGCCGGACACCGCCGCCGCTTTACAGATCGCACAGCAGTCGCCGGACCACGAACCAGCGGGCGATCGCCCGGTCCGTGTAGGGGTATTCCTGCTGGGCGGGAGGAATGGAAATATTGCGGATCTTCGCCCGGACGATGCCGATGACGACGAAACCTGTCAGAAGTGCGGCGGCGGCATAGAACCAGTCGTAGAGCCACCAGAAGAAGAGAGCGATGAGGTAGTTCCCGTAGCTCAGGAACCAGCCCAGAAGCAGGGCAAAGAGGCGGCACAGCGGTTGTTTCGGTTCCGGCGTCGGTTCGATCATCGGGATGTCTGTTTTCATGAACGAGATTATAGCAGGGAAAGGGATTGACGAAAAAAAGAACAAAAAACACTACTTAAGTCGTCATATTAGTTCCGTCCGCTTTCGGCAGGCTCAAGAGAGGGGAGTATGATTCCGGAAATACTGAACACAAGGATTGATATGCACGAACCGACACTCGAACAGATCGGAGACTACAACGGGCTTCACGGCATGAAAAAGGTCGTCGTCAGGACGGTTGTCATCACCGGGATTCTGATCGGCGCGATCTACACGATCGTGGCCAACAGCTACGTGGGACAGGTGCATGACGCGCTTCCGGTCAAAGACGGCATCGCCGCGTTTCCCTTTGATAAATAAACTGCTTTCGTCACCCGGCGGCACTTTTAGGCTGCCGGTGATAAAATATCACACTTTTTTCCACCAGGACTGCCAATGATAACCGCGATAATGGCCATCGTCACCGTCTATTTTCTTCTGCGTCTGTACATCAGCGTCATGCAGATCGGCTACATCAACCGCGCCAAGCGCATGACCCCCGTCATGATGGGAAGCGCCGCCTTTATCAAGGCCGGGAACTACGCCGTAGCGAAAGAAAAACTGCAGATGGCGGGGATGTTCATCGAATACATCATGTTCGTCGTCTGGCTCGACGGCGGGATCCGGTGGCTCGACCGGGTCACGCTCGGTTACGAAGAACCCTGGAAAAGCATCGCCATGGTTCTGGGGTTTCTGCTGGTCAACGCGCTGGTGCAGCTGCCGCTGACCCTTTACGAAAAATTCGTGCTGGACGAAAAGTTCGGATTCAACCGTTCTTCGGTGGGGCTCTATGTCCGTGACACCCTGGTCACGACAGGACTGGTCGCCGTGCTGGGCGGTCTGGTGGTCTGGGGCGTCAGCGCCATCATCCATGCGACGCAGCTGTGGTGGCTGTGGACCTTCCTCTTTCTCTTCGCCGTCGTCGTCGCGCTCAACATGCTTTTCCCCACCATCCGCGCGCTCTTTTTCGACAAGCTTTCCCCGCTCGAAGACGACGAGCTTCGGGAGAAGATCGAAGCGCTGATGCAGAAAACGGGATTCGTCAGCAGCGGGGTGTTCGTCAGCGACGCCAGCAGACGCGACGCCCGCCTCAATGCCTATTTCGGGGGGCTGGGCAAATCCAAAAGGGTGGTGCTGTTCGACACGCTGCTCGAAAAGCTGACCCCGCAGGAACTGCTGGCGGTGCTCGGACACGAACTCGGCCATTACGCCCACGGGGACATCTACAAGAACATCGGTGTCGTCGGCGTGCTTCTTTTCGTGATGCTGGCGATTTTCGGAAACATCCCCTCGTCGCTGTTCCTGAGCCTCGGCATCACGGAAACGCCGGCGGTGGACATGATCATGTTCCTGCTTTTCATGCCGGTCGTGAGCTTTTTCCTGATGCCGTTCATGGGCATGATCAGCCGCCACAACGAGTTCGAGGCCGACCGCACGGGCGGGGAGCTCGGCGGCCGTTTCTATCTGGCGAACGCACTGCGGAAGCTGGTGACGGAAAACCGGTCGTTTCCGCTGTCGCATCCGGTTTACATTTTCTTTTACTATACCCATCCGCCGGTGATCGAACGTCTCAAGGCGCTGGGTTACGACGAAGAGAGCAGCCACGACCGGATTGCACGCGAGAGCGAAAGCGAAGCGGATATGCTTGAAGAAGAATACGACGCGGAGACAGCGTCTCGGTAATGGAAGCGGAACATTCGCTGAGAGACTGCATCGGCATCATCGCCGCCGAAATTTCCGGGGCGGCACAGCGGCCGCGCCGGGAAGCCGAACTGATGCTGGCGGAACGGCTCGGGAAGGATCAGCTGTGGCTGTTGACGCATCAGGACGAGCGGATCGCCTGCGACGAGACGCTTCGGGAGTGGACGGCCCGGCGCAGGGCCTATGAGCCGCTGGAGTACATTTTCAACCGTGTCAGCTTCTATTCGCAGGAGTTCTATATCGCTCCGGGCGCGCTGATCCCCCGGCCGGAAACCGAACTGATGATCGACCGGGTGCTCGAAACCGTGCCGGCCGATGCCGGGGTGACGCTCTGCGAAGTCGGCGTCGGCAGCGGGGCGGTCAGTGTGGTGTTGGCGAAACACCTGCCGAAAGCACGGGTCATCGGGGTCGATATCAGCGATGATGCGCTCGGTATCGCTCGAAAGAACGTGGAAAGGTTCGGGTTGGAAGAGAGGATCGAACTGCGCCGGAGCGATCTGCTCGACGCCGTGCCCGAACGCCTCGACGTGCTGGTTTCCAACCCGCCCTATGTCGCCGAAGACGCCGTTCTCGAACCCAACCTGGACTACGAACCGGCTCTGGCGCTGTTCGGCGGTGAAAAGGGGACGGATGTCATCGAGCGGCTGGTCGACGCGGTGCGCGAACGGGAGATCCCGGTTTTCGTCTGCGAAATGGGTTACGACCAGCGCACCGCCGTCGAACGGATCGTGCCTGCGGGATACGCCGTGGAGTTCTACCGGGACCTGGCCGGTTTCGACCGGGGGTTCGTGATGGAGAGAATGGGATAATGCGGTGATGTGGTGATGTGGTGATGTGGTGATGTGGTGATGTGGTGATGCGGGGCCGGTGCGATTGGCCCTGCGGTGAATATTATTGAAGGAAAAACGATGAACAAAAAACAATGGACGGTGACGCTCTATCTGATGGGAGTCGCCATGACACTCGGCGGTGTGCTGGTGCTGGGCATTCTGGTCGCGCCGGTGATCTTCCACTCCTCGGCGCTGTTGCCGGAGCTGCTGGGACGCTACGAAGAGGGAATGCTGATGGGCGAGATTTTCCGCCGTTTCAGCTACTGGGCCTATTTCATGGCGCTGGTGATTCTCGCATTCGAGATCAACGAGTACCGCCATCGTCGCCGTGACAAGTGGGCGGGGATGGGCGGCCTGCTTTCGACGGCGACGCTCGTCATGTTCGCCGCCGTGTACGTTCCGCGGATTCTCGCGGCGCAGGCGCAGGGACCGGACGCGACGATGACGGAGGCGTTCGAGGCCCTGCACCGCGGCAGCGAGCTCGATTTCAAAATTCTGGCGGTGTCGCTGATCGTGCTTTTCGTGCGGCGGATGCAGCTGATGTTTCTTCCTGCGGGCGCCCCGAAGGCGTAACCGGCGTTCAGCCGGTGGTGTCGCTGCGGCCGCCGAACTTCCGTTCCCACCATTCCCCCGGCGAAAGCGTTTTCTCTTTCAGGTACTCCTCGTCCAGCCGGTATTCGTAATGTCTGATATATTCGAGCAGTGTCCGGTAGGCTTCGTTGATCTTCGCGCTCATGGCGTTGGCGGTGTCCGGATCGTCGGGATTCCTGTCGGGATGCCAGCGGTGCATCAGTTTCTTGTAGCGGGTTTTGATTTCCGAGAGGGTGGCTTTGTCGTGAAGGCCGAGGAGCGTTTTGGCCTTCACAAGGGAGTCGAAGTCTGGCATCGCGGCCGGATCAGTCTTTCTGGTTGCGCATGTAGGTCGGGATGTCGAGGTAGTCGTCGCTCAGGTCGCCGCCGACGACCATGCGGGGACGGGTGACGGGGCGCACGGTCACCGCCGGATCGGCGGCAGTTTCGACGGCGGCGGTGTTGACGGCGGCGGAGGGTTTTTTGCCCATTTCTTCCTCGTGGTCGAAACCGGTGGCCACGAGTGTGATCTTGATATAATCGATCGGCAGAGTCGCATCGGTCGTCGTACCGAAGATGACGTCGGCGTTTTCGTCGGCGCTCTCTTCGACGACGCCCATCGCCTCGCTGATGGAAATCATCGGGAAGTCGGGGTGCATCGTGAAGTGAACCAGAACCCCCATCGCGCCGTTGATGGACATGTTGTCGAGCAGCGGAGACTCGATCGCGGCCTTGATCGCTTCGTAGGCGGCGTTTTCACCCTGATGTTCGCCCACGCCCATCAGTGCCATGCCGTGATGACACATGACGGTTTTGAGGTCGGCGAAGTCGAGGTTGATGTCGTTGTCCCCCGAAGAGAGGATGACGCCGGAAGTGCCGCTGACCGCCTGGGCGAGGATGGCGTCGACAAGCTTGAACGACTCTTTCATCCCGAGGTTGCGGTCGATGATGGAAAGCAGTTTGTCGTTGGGGATGACGACGATGGAATCGCTCTCTTTCTTCAGCTCCTCGAGCCCCTGTTCGGCGAGTTTCCGGCGTTTCTTGCCCTCGAAGGCGAACGGCTTGGTCACGACGGAAATGGTCAGGGCTCCGACGTCTTTGGCGCACTGCGCGATCACCGGTGCGGCACCGGTTCCGGTACCGCCGCCGAGGCCGGCCGCGATAAAAACGATGTCGGCGCCTTCGAGCGCCTGACGGATGTCGTCGTAGCTTTCGATGGCGGAGTCTTTGCCCACACTCGGCTTCATACCGGCTCCGAGTCCTTTGGTCAGTCGGCTTCCCATCTGGATTTTGACCGGTGCGGACGAATTTTCGAGCACCTGCACATCGGTGTTGGCGACGATCATTTCGATCCCCTCGACTCCCTCGTTGATCATGTGGCCGATCATGTTTCCGCCGCCGCCGCCGACACCGACCGCGACGATCTTCGCACCGTTGTTCAGCGTTGTCTCCTCGATTTTGAACATGTTGTCAGAACTCATTTCATACTCCCCTTTTTAAAATAACTGCGTGACCCAGTTCCAGAATTTGCTGCCGAAGCCGGCCTTTTCCTTTTTCTCTCCGTTGCCGATGGTGCGAATCCTGATTTCCGGCTCTTTCTTTTCGCTCTGCGGTGCGGCGGCCGGCACGAGTTCGTCTTCGGGATCGCTTCCGAGCGGCTCGTGAACGCCGCCGCCGTGCGGCTGCGGAAGCTCTTCGGCTTCTTCCTCCTCGTGACGGTATCTGACCTGGCGGTTGACGTCGATTTCGTACGGTGCGAATCCTCCCGCCGCATATCGGATCAGACCGACGGCGGTGGACATCGACGGATCCTTCAGCTCTTCGAAAAGCCCTTCGATCTCGGCCGGCTTCGCGAGACGGACCGGCACATTGTCGAAAATGGCCGTCGCGAGTTCTCTCAGTCCGTCGAGCCTGGTAAAGCCTCCCGTGAGGACGATGCCGGCTCCGAGCTGCTCCTTGAGGCCGCTTTTTTCCAGCGACTGCGCGATGATCATCAACGTTTCCTCGACCCGGGCATAGATGACGTTATGGACGATCCCCAGCGAAACCGCGTGGGTGTTTTCCTCGTCACCGATCTTCGGAAGTTCGATCAGGTCGTCGCTGGGTTCGTTCAGCGATCCGTACCGGATCTTGACCGTTTCCGCGACGTTGAGCGGCGTATGCAGCGCCATCGACAGGTCACTGGTGATGTGGTGCGAACCGACGCCGAGGAAGTCGTTGTAGCGCAGGGCGCTTCCGGCATGGATCACGATGTCGCAGGTGTTTCCTCCCATGTCGATCACCGCGGCCCCCAGCTCCTTTTCGTCTTCGTTCAGAACGGCGATCGCCGAAGCGTAACCGTTGAGGACGACGGTCTCGATTTCGACCCCGGCTCCCCGCACCGCCTTTTTCAGGTTGTTGAGATTGGATTTCTGCGTCGTGATGATGTGCGTTTCCACTTCCAGGCGCGAGGCGTTCATTCCCCTCGGGTCCTCGATGAACTCCTGGTCGTCGACGATGAAGTTGTAGGGAAGCGTGTGCAGCACCTCGTACTCGTTGGGAATGTTCGCGTTGTAGAGCGAGGAGTGCATCGCCCGGCTGATTTCCTTGAGCGTGATTTCCCGGTTCGGGATATTGACGATTCCTCTCGAATTGAGGCTCTTGGTGTAAACGCCGGAGATGGAGACGACCGCGCGCTTTATTTCGGTCCCGGCGACACGCCGTGCGTCTCCCAGGGCGGTTTTGATCGCTTTGGAGGCGATTTCGATATTGGTGATACTGCCTTTTTTGATTCCCTGTGATTTGACGATCCCCGCACCCGCGATCTGCGCTTTGCCGTCTTCGCCGATTTCGGCGATTACGGCACAGATCTTGGTCGATCCGATGTCTATGGCGAGGATGTTCTTCTTCACTGCCCGAACCCTTCAACGAAAATCCGGGTTTTGTAACGGCTGTCGAGCTTTTTGATCAGTCCGCTGTTCAGCAGGGCGATTTTCGTCTGGACGACGGCCTGCGTCACTCCTTCGTCCTGCCCTTCTTCGATTTTCTGGTCCACGATGCGGTAGAGGACCATCTTGTGTGTTTTCAGGCCGGCGATGCCGCGGGCACGCTCGCTTTTGAAAACGGCGGCGAGCAGCTCGGCGGTTTCTTCGGGATCGAGCCCTTCGATGCCTTCCGTGCTCTGCCGGGTCAGGAAGCCTTCGGTCGTTTTTCCCGTAAAGGTTTTGACTTCGGACTTGGCCAGCTCGATCAGTTTTTCGCTGGAAGCCTTGCGTTTATAGTCTGCGAGGACGGCGTCACGGGCGTCTGCGAAGGACATCGGTTTCGGCGCGATGCTTTCGAGGACCTTGATGATCACGTAACGGTCCCCTTCCTTTTTCGGCTTGAGGTAGGGCTGGGTCGGGGCGGCTCCGGCGATGGCGCCGAACGTTTCGGGCGAGAAACCGTTGTTGTCGGTCTCCGTGACGGTCACCTGACGGAGAGCGGCACCGCTGTCGAGGCGCCCTTTTTTGTAGGCGATGTAGCTTTTGAGAGCGGCTTTGTTGGTGGCTTTGTCGTCCAGCGCCTTTTTGACGAGGTCTTTCGCGTTTTCGAACGACAGCAGCTTGCCGTCGGGACCGACGAAGTCGTGTTTGTGGGCTTTGTAATATGCCCGCAACGCGGCTTCGTCGGCCTCGGCGGAGACCGGCGTCTGCTCGAAATACTCGATTTTGAAGGCGCGCGGTGTGAGGTAGTCGTTTTTGTGGGCCTCCCAGTAGGCTTTGAGTGCCGCGTCGGAAGTGTCGATGTCGACCATGTCGTCCGTCAGGATTTTGTACTCGATCCTGTCCGCGATGCCCATCGCGGTTTTGAACGCTTCTTTTTCGACGGGTTCCGCCACCGGCTCGAAAAGCGAGAGGACCTTCCGGATCAGGATCGATTTCCGGAGGTCGGATTCGTACTCGACCGTCGTCATCCGGTTCTGTTTGAGGACGCGAAGATAGAGTTCCTTGCTGAAGGTGCCGTTTTCGAAAAAGGCCTGCTGCCGGGCGAGGGCCGCGGCCACTTCCGCGTCGGTCGCCTCGAGGTTATAGCTGTTAGCGAGATTGAGCAGAAGCGCTTCGTTGATCAGCTGGCGTAACGCCTGTTTGTCGAGCCCGAACTTTTTGGCCTGCTCCCGGTCGAACTGTCCCTGGAACATCCGGCTGTACCGGTCGAAGAGACGGCTGTAGGCCTGCTGCCATTCCCGCTGGGTAATGCTGACGTCTCCGACTTTCGCAATCGCTCCCGACTTTTCGCCGTACTTGTACTGTCCCCATCCGACAAACCCCGCGCCGATAAACGCGATCGTGGAGATCCAGATCGTGATAACGAGGTATTTCCGGTGTCGCTGCATCCATGTGATCATCGTGTCAATTCGCCTTCTTGCATCGTAATGGAATATTTTAAGGTTTAAAGCTTAAAAGATGACTTAAATCACCTGTTTTCCGCCTTTTTTCCTCCTAAGAATCCGAAAAGTTCTGATATGATTTTGATACGATGTTACCAAAAGGGGCAGTGATGAACAATTCGGAAATTTCCCGCCGGGACCTGGAGCATATCTGGCACCCCTGCACGCAGATGAAGGACCACGAGTTTCTGCCGATGATTCCGATCCGCAGAGGGGAGGGAGTCTATCTGGAAGACTTCGACGGCCGCCGTTATATCGATGCCGTCAGCAGCTGGTGGGTCAATCTTTTCGGTCATGCGAACCCGCGGATTTCCGGGGCGGTGGCGGAACAGGCCCGGACGTTAGAACACGTGATCCTCGCCGGCTTCACGCACGAACCCGTTGTCCGTCTTTCCGAGCGCCTGACCGCCCTCGCACCGGAGGGACTAACGCGCTGTTTTTACGCCGACAACGGTTCCAGTGCCGTGGAAGTGGCCCTGAAAATGGCCTATCACTTCCATAAGAACCGGGGAGAGGAACGGCCGCTTTTTCTTTCGCTGACAAACAGTTATCACGGCGAAACGATCGGGGCGCTTTCCGTCGGCGACGTCGAACTTTACAAGGAGACCTACGCCCCGCTGCTGATCCGTTCGGTGCAGACGCCGGTGCCGGCGGACCAGAGCGAGTCGGCGGCGCTGGAGGCGGCGGAAGCCCTTGAGCGGATTCTGCAGGCGCGTGCGGGAGAGATCGCGGCGCTGATCGTCGAACCGCTGGTGCAGGGGGCGGGATCGATGCACATGTACCATCCCCGTTATCTGACGGAAGCCCGGAGCCTCTGCGACCGTTACGGGGTGTTGCTGATCGCCGACGAAATCATGACGGGATTCGGGCGAACCGGTACGATGTTTGCCTGTGAGCAGGCGGGAATCTCGCCGGACTTCATGACGCTCTCAAAAGGTATCACGGGCGGGTATCTGCCGCTTTCGGTGACGCTGACGACCGACCGTATCTATCAGGAATTCTACTGCGACTACAATCTGTACAAGGCGTTTCTGCATTCGCACAGCTATACCGGAAACGCACTCGCCTGTGCCGCCGCGAATGCGACGCTGGATATTTTCGGGGAAGAAAACGTCATCGAAAACAACCGCACTCTTGCCGGAGTGATGGCCGAAGAACTGGAAAGGTTCAAATCCCTTCCCAACGTCGGATCGGTACGGCAGACCGGCATGATCGCGGCGGTGGAAATGACGGGATACGCTCCGGAGGAACGCATCGGGCTGAAGGTATACGAGTACGGATTGAAAAACGGCGTGCTGTTGCGGCCGCTGGGGGCGGTGGTCTATTTCATGCCGCCTTACATTATAAGTAAAGATGAGATCCGGAAAGTGATGCGGGTGGCGTTCGAGGCCGTGTCGGGACTGGTGCGGTAGACAGAATGCAACCTGCGTTCCCGGCGGAGAAAACGTTTTCCCGCTACAATGGCACCGTGACCGATCAAAACAGAAAAAGGATAAAAAATGGAAAAAGCATTGAAAAATATCGAAGTTTCCGTAGAACGTTTCATGCAGCTGATGGATGAAACCGAAGAAAAAATCGCCCGTACGGACGGAAAGCTCAGGGACGTACGCCGGGAGCTTGAACCGCTCGAAACGGAGATTCTGACGGTGACGACGCGCCTCAGGGATGCGGAACAGACCCTGCACCGCAAGCTGGCCAAAGCCAAACGCATTCGCAAACTCTATCTGAACGCCGCGACGGAAGGGCAGCGGACGGCCCAGGAGAAAGACTACGATCGTCTGATGAAAGAGATACACAAACTTGACAAGGCCATCGCCGAAATGAAAGAGCGGGTCGCGAAACTGCAGAAAAAAGAGGAAAAACTTCTGGACAGGGAGATGGAACTCGAAGCGAAAAAAGCGGAACTTTATCACGCCCGTGACGGCATGATGCGCGAAGCTTCCCGCATCATCGAACGTCTCGGTACAAAAATCAGACGGGCGGGCTGAGATTCAGTGTCCGCTGTCGAGCATCAGCAGACGGCAGCTCTTTTCGAGCACGGCCAGCTGTTTGGCCATCTCGTAGAGGTCGCGGTTGTAGGCGAAGACACCGTAGCCGCGGACGACGATAAAGTCATGGCGTGACTGCATCAGATAGTTGGGGATCTCCGTATCGGCGCGTTCGTACCATTGATCGAAAGAACGGGGATTGTAGACGGTGATGCTGCCGAGTTCCCGTACTCCGAAATAGTCTCGGGGTTCGATGATGTTGTGTGAGAGCGTATAGGCGGTGGTGTAGGGCGGCATCGAAAAGGTGACGAATTTCGCGTCGCTGATCTGGCGGTAGATCCCCTGGTGGATTTTGGCGTCGATGCTCGCTTCGTTCCATCGGTAATCGGGTTTGAAATAGAGCTCGATCAGCTGGTCGGGCGTCAGGTGGTCGAAAATGGCGTTTTTGCCGTTGATGATGAAACGCCCGCTGTCGGATTTGGCGGAGATGCTGCCGTGGTAGATGCTGAAGAACTCCTTGCGGAACATCGAGAGCGAAAAGTTCACCAGCTGCTGTTTGAGGTGCTGCTTGTTCATGGGGAAATTGTAGCACTATTTCTTACGACATTCGACATCCGCGATTCGACATTCGGTATGCGTCAAAGCGAACTTTGACGGATTTTTTCGCTTTCCGCCATCCGTCATTCCGGACTTGATCCGGGACCCTGTCCGAATGTCGAATGACGAATGTCCAATATCGACGGCGAGAGCCGTCCGTTACGGCTGCCCGTTCCCGTACTGTTCGAAAAGATAGTCGGTGACGAGGTCCTGGTCCTCCGGGCTGATGGGGGCTTTGAACGCCTTGACCATCTTGACGACCTTTTCGCGCCAGAAGTGGCGGGACTGTTTGCCCTGGTTGAGAATGTAGCCGAAAGAGTGGCAGGTGAGGCAGTTGGCCTGCACGACGTCGAAATGTTTGCCCATCTTGATTTCGAAGGGGACATAGGGGACTTCCACGTCTTCGGTCAGAACGGCCTGGAGGTTGAGAGCGGCCAGCAGTGCGGCTGCGATCGTGAACTTCTTCATGTAAACCATCTCCTTACACCACTTCGACGGTGACGACGTCGATGCCGTTGAATTTGTATCCGCCGTGGTTCCAGCCGATCTCCTCGGCGAAAGGCTGTTCTTCGCCGGCGCGGTTGATCGCCTTGGCCATGATGGTCTGTTTCCCGTACTTTTTCGGTTTGAAATCGTAGAGGAAGGCGCGGTAGGCGTAACGCCCGAAATCGTCGCCGAGCTCCGCCTCTTTCCATGTTTTGCCGCCGTCGAACGAGAGCAGGACCGCCTTGATGCCCGCGCCGTGGTCGAAAGCGACCCCGCGGATGGTGACGTAGGAGTTGTGGTAGAGCTTGCCGCCGTTGACGGGATAGCCGATGATGGATTTGACGTTCATCTTCGTGATGGGCTTTGTCGGGACATGTTCGCCCGGCTTCTGGCATTCGCAGGCGTTGTCGGGAACGCGGTAGGCCTGATCCATGAAAAAGAGTTTCTGGTAGTCGCTGGTGACGGTGAGGTTGCTCAGCATCTTGACCCAGCTGTCGGAGTAGTAGCCCGGCAGGCAGAGGCGGACGGGATAGCCGTTGAGGTAGGGGAGGTCCTCGCCGTTCATTTCGTAGGCGACGATGACGTGGTCGCCGATTTCGTCGAGGTGCAGTTCGCGGACGAAGTTCGGCGTTTCGTAGTACGCCGCCGTTTCGCTGCCGTTGAAGCCGACCCACGCCGCGTCTTCTTTGAGCCCGGCGCGGTCGAGGATGTCGCGCAGGCGCACCCCTTTCCAGCGGGCGTTGCCCATGGCACCGTGGCCCCACTGGATCCCGCCGGCGGTCGGTTTGAAGGCTGAGCGGCTGTTGCCGCCGCACTGCAGCACTGCCGTGACCTCGACCGGTTCGTAGTCGTTCTTGAGGTCGTCGACGGAGATGGAAAGCTCCCTGTTCACGAGGCCGTTGACCTTGATGCGGAAGGTGTTGAGGTCGATGTGCTTCGGAATGTCCGGCATGTGCCAGCGGACGAAGAACCGGTCGTTGGGCGTGATGGGGTAGGCGAACACCTCCCGCGGCGACTCCAGCAGCGGCGGACGGTCCGAGTAGGTGATCATCGGCCGTTTCTGCGGGAAAGGAATGTTGGAGATCGGCCGGTTGTCGACGGGCTGTCCCGCGGCGAAAGCGTCGGGGCCGAACGCCGCGACGCCGGCACCGACGGCCGTGCTTTTGAGAAAAGTTCTTCTTTTCATGGTATAAAACCTTTGTTGCGATTGTGGAGGCCATTCTACCACAGAAGCTTTATTAAAGAAAATGAAATAAAAATGATATAATGTGCAAAATATCTGCCGGAATCATCTATGTACACTCTGAAACAACTGGAACTGTTTATCGATCTCGGTCGCAGTGAAAAGATCATCGAAACGGCGAAAAAATTCGGGCTCAGCCAGTCGGCGGTTTCGATGGCGATCAAGGAACTCGAGCGTCTGCTCGGAGATCCGTTGTTCGAGCGCATCGGCAAACGGCTGGTGCTCAATTCGCGCGGGGCGCTGCTGATGCGGGAAGCCCAGCCGCATGTGGAAGAGCTGCATCGCATTTTTGTCCGGATGAGTTCCGACACACTGCAGGGGGAGCTTCGCATCGCCGCGAGTGTGACGATCGCCGATTACCTGATGCCCTCGCTCATCAGCGACTATACGGATCTCAATTCGGAGGCGACGGTGGCGCTCAGCAGTGCCAACACGCATGACGTGATGCAGAAGGTCCGCAGCGGCGAAGTGGACATCGGTTTTATCGAAGGGGCGTGCGACGACAAGGGATTCGTGTGTGAAACGCTGATGAAAGACGAACTGGTCGTCGTCACTTCGGACCGGTCGCTGAAAGAGGAGGGGCCGTGGTTCATCGACCAGCTGGCCGGCCGTCACTGGATTTTGCGGGAAAAGGGGTCGGGGACGCGATCCGTCTTTCTCGACGCCATCGCACCTGTGGACAGGGAACTCAATATCTGGATGGAGCTGGAGCAGACAGAAGCGATCAAGAACTTTCTGCTTTGCCGCACCGGATACCTCAGCGCCCTGCCGAGAATCAGCGTCGCCCGCGAGCTGGAGGAGGAGCGCCTCTTCGAGGTGCCGATCAAGGCACACGAGTTCGAGCGGGACTTTATCATGATCAGCCGTTCGAACCAGCCCTCTTCCCGTCTTCTGAGCCATTTTCGCGATTACCTCTTAAGTTCGATGGGGCTAAAATAGCGTATGGAAAACGTCCCGCATATTCCGGTGCTTTACCGGGAAGTCACCGAAGCGTTCCGTACGGACGCAACCGGCGTCGTCGTCGACTGCACGATGGGCTACGGCGGCCACAGCTCGCTGCTGCTCGAAGCCTGCCCGAACATCCGTCTCGTCGGGATCGATCAGGACGAGACTGCGATCGATTTTTCTGCGGAACGTCTCTGCGCTTTCGGCGACCGGGTCGAGATTCGAAAAGGACGGTTCTCGCGGGTCCTGGAAGAGGTCATCCGTGATTACGGACGGGAAAACATCCGGGGCGTTCTGGCCGATATCGGCGTATCGTCGCTGCAGCTCGACGAAAAGGATCGCGGCTTTTCGTACGAGAGCGAAACCCTCGACATGCGGATGGACCCGTCCGCGCCGCTCAGCGCCGCGGAAGTGGTCAACACCTATGCGCAGAACGAACTCGAACGCATTCTGCGCGAATACGGTGAGATTCCCCATGCGGCGAAAGTGGCATCGGTCATCGCCGCCGGCCGGCCGTTTTCCTCCGCGAAAGCGCTGGCGGAAGCGGTGCGCCCCTACGGGGTGCGCGGCAAGAAGATCCATCCCGCCACGCTGGTGATGCAGGCGATCCGCATCGAGGTCAACGACGAGCTGGGCGAACTGCGCCGCCTGCTGGACGTGATCGAAAAGGCCTGCCTGCCGGAAGCGACCGTCGGGATCATTTCGTTCCATTCGCTCGAAGACCGCATCGTCAAGCAGCGGTTCGCGCAGTGGAGCCGCCGCTGTATCTGCCCGCCGGAAGCGATGCGCTGTACCTGCGGCAACGACCACGCGCTCGGGCGCGCCCGCCCGAAAAAACCGATCACCGCCAAAGCGGACGAGCTGAAGGAAAACCCCCGCAGCCGCAGCGCGAAACTGCGCCTGTTCGAAATGGCCTGCCATGAACGATAAGACGAAAATCCTCGAAGAGACGGACGGAGAGATCGTGACCCGCAAAGGGCTCGATCTGCGTTTCCTGCTGACGATGCTCGCGCTGTTCGCCATCGGGTGGCTGCTGCTGTTTCCGAAGATCTATCTTCAGAACGCCATCTACTATAAAAGCCGCGACATCGCCGTGCTGCAGCGCGAATACGAAACGCTGCGCGAAGAAAACAGCGCGATCCGGAGCCGGGTCGAGGCGATGAAGTTCAAGAACCAGATCCTCGACACCCTTTTCGAGGAAGAGCCGTGATCCGCCGCCTGATCGAGTTTTCGCTCGACAAACCGCTGCTCAACCATCTGCTGCTTTTCTTTATCCTTCTGCTTTCGGTCTTCGCTTACATCAATATCCCCAAAGAGATTTTTCCGCCGGTGCAGATGGACAAGATCTCCATCACCGGCGGGTACGCCGGTGCGAGTGCGGACGTGCTCGACAAAATGGTCGTCAGGACCATCGAGGACGACCTGAAGAACATCAACGAACTCGACACGGTGACGACGACGATCCGCAACGGGGCGTTCTCGATCATGGCCGACATCAAGCCCGGTTCGCAGAACGTCAACGTTCTCAGCGAGGTCAAGGACATCCTCGACCGGACCCGCCGCGACCTGCCGGCGGACATGAACGAACCGACGGCGCGCATCCACGAAGAGACGATCCCGCTGGTGCTCATCGCGATCGCCGGGGATGTTCCGATGCGGGAACTGCTGGCACGGGCCGACGAGCTCAAAAGTGCGCTCAGCTCGTACAAGGACCTCAGCGAGATCAGCATCCGGGGAGATTCGGACGAAGAACTGGTGTTCCGTCTCGACCCCGAACGCCTCGACGCCTACGGACTGTCGACGACGGCGGTGGTCTCGGCACTGCAGAACCTCAGCTCGATCTTTCCGGTGGGGACGATCCGCGCACACGGAGAACATCTGTACATCAGCACCTACAACGGCGAAAAGGATGCCGGCGCGATCGCCCGCACGATGATCCGCGTCGGCGGCAGAAACGTCCGGATCGGCGAGATCGCGAAGGTGGGTTTCGAACTCGCGGACGCTTCGGAGCTGTCGCATTACAACGGGCAGCGCAACGTGTCGATCAACATCACCAAGTCCAAGTCGGGCAACGCCATCGAACTGGTGAAAAAAATCCGCGGGACACTGGCCGAATTCCGCGGGCGCTATCCGCACCTGCGGTTCGCCGTCTATACGGACACGTCGGTCTGGATCCGCAACCGTCTCAACACCGTTTTCGCCAACATCGTCTTCGGGCTGATTCTCGTCTTCGCCGCGATGCTGATCTTCGTCAACCGCGGCATCGCGCTGGTGGTGGCGATGGGAATCCCGCTGAGTTTCATGATCGGCCTGATCGTCACGGAGATGATCGGCTATTCGCTCAACATGCTTTCGCTGCTCGGCGCACTGATCGCGCTGGGAATGCTCGTCGACGAGGCGATCGTCGTCGCGGAAAACATCTACCGCCACATGGAAGAGGGGATGCCGCGCCGCGAGGCGACGATCACGGGTGCGGTCGAGATGTTTCCGGCGGTCCTGACGGCGACGCTGACGACGGTGTTCGCCTTTCTGCCGATGCTGATGATCAGCGGAGAGATGGGGACGTTCATCAAGATTCTGCCGGTGATGATCACGGTGCTGCTGCTGAGTTCGCTGTTCGAGGCCTTTTTCTTTCTGCCCCTGCACGCGTACGACTTTCTGCGGCTGAGAAAGGAGAGCCATCTCAGCCACGGCATCTGGGAACGCCTCTACCGCTGGTACGACACGGCACTGCATTTTCTGTTCCGGCGGCGGAAAACGTCACTGGCGCTGCTGGTGGGTTCGATCGCCGCGCTGACCGTTTTCATGGTGTCGCACAGCCGGTTCCAGCTGTTTCCCGAGTTCGACGTCACGCAGGTGTACGTCACCGGAAAGGTCAACATCAACAACGACCTCGAAGACACCGAAGCGCTGGTGGGGAAAATCGAAAAAACCCTGCTCGAACACCTCGATCCGCAGGACTTCTCGTCGGTCACTTCCGTCACCGGCATGCGTCTGGACGCCAAGAACAAGGCGGAACTCGGCGACAACCTGTTTCATATTTTCATCGACCTGCACGAGCGCGCACCGCAGAACTGGTACAACCGCTATATCAATCCGCTCTTTTCCGTCGACTACAACGCGAGCGCGATGAAGCGGCACCGCAGCGCCAAAGCGATCGGCAAAGACGTGCAGAGGTGGCTGGCGCCGCTGCGGGAGCTTGAAGGGACGCACGGGCGGCTGTTCGAGAATCTCAACATCACCGTGCCGGGCACCGGTATCGTCGCCCACGATATCGAAATCGCCCTGAGCGGAAAAAGCGACGCGGAGATGACCGAAGGCATCCGGAAACTGGAGGCGGCGCTGGCGAAGGTCGACGGCGTCTACAACATCACCGACGACGCCGACCTGGGCGAAAAGGAGCTGAAACTCCGGGTCAACGCCTACGGACAGGAGCTCGGATTCAGCGAGGCGTCGGTCGCGCGGGAGCTTCGCGCCTACTACCTCAAGGGCGAGTACGGCAAGATGTTCAACGACAGCGGGCTGGTGCGCATCCGAATCGAGAGCCTGCGCCGCGACGATCCCGCGTCGCTGCGGGACTTCCGCCTGCATCTGCCGCAGGGCGGGACCGTCGCCTTGAAGGATGTCTGTGATTTCATCTATCGGCAGAGCTACGTGACGATCGAAAAGGAGGACGGCAAACGCATCCGGAGCGTTTTCGCCTCGCTGGACAAGGGGGTTCGGACGTCCGCGGAAGTGATGGAGGCGATCGCCCCGACACTCGACGCACTGAAAAAAGAGCATTTGCATATCGACATCAAGGGCGAGGAGAAGGAAAACGCCAAAACGCAGCGGGAGATGGGGCAGGCCGCCGCGGTGGCGATTTTCCTGATCTTCATCACGCTGGTCTGGCTTTTCGATTCGCTGGGGCTGTCGCTGATCGTGCTGAGCACCGTTCCGCTGGTGGTTGTCGGGGTTTACATTGGTCACCGGATCATGGGGCTCAACATTACGATGACGAGCCTCATCGGGATCGTGGGGCTTGCCGGCGTCGTCGTCAACGACGGGCTCATCATGGTGAGTTTCATCCGGAAGGCGAAAGAGGCCGAAGAACTGATGCGGCTGGCGCGCACCCGCCTGCGCCCGATCCTGATGACCTCCATCACGACGGTATTGGGGCTGATGACGCTGATTTTCTTCCCCTCCGGCCAGGCGATGATCCTTCAGCCGATGGCGGTTTCGCTCGGTTTCGGGCTGGTCTGGGCGACGGTGCTCAATCTGATCTATGTGCCGCTGCTGTATGCGGTGGTATATCGGGTCAAAGCTTAAAACGGCGGGTTAATCCGGCAAGTTGAATGCTCCCGAAGTGCCGCTTCGGCAAAGTGCGCTTCGGTGATTAAGACCAAAATCGGTATAATCACGAATTAAAATTCAGGACACGGATGATGTACGAAGCACTTTTTGAAGATGAAGACGATATCTTCGGCGGTTCCCCCCGCAGCAAGTTTATGGACGTGATGTTCAACGCCAACCGCAATATCGCGCAGGAAGAGCTTGCCGCCCTCGTCGAACGCATGGCGGCGATGGAAGTGCTGCTGTCGAAGCAGATGGACGAGGAGGCGCTCGAACGGGCCGTTAAGCAGGTACAGTTCGAAGAGGCGGACGCGGTCGGCGATACGGCCAAAAGTATCTACATCGAAACGATGGGACATATTCTGAGCCAGAGCGAGTAGCGTGAACGAAAAGAAAGCGGCGGCGGAGATGATCGAAGCGGTGGAACGGCAGATGCGCGAAATGGTCGACGCGGTCGGCTATCCGTTCGCGTCGGAACTGTTCGGCAGGCTCGGCGGCGGCAAACGCCTGCGGGCGAAACTGATCATGATGATCGCGGGAGCGACGCCCGAGGCGGCGAAGCTGGCGGCGGTCATCGAGCTCATTCACGCCGCGAGCCTGCTGCACGACGACGTCATCGACGAGGCGCAGCTGCGCCGGGGCGTGCCTTCGGTCAACGCGACCGAAGGGAGCAAGCAGGCGGTGATGCTCGGCGACATTCTCTACTCCAAAGCCTTCAGCGAACTGACGCAGTTCGACACGCGGATCGCGAAGGTCGTGGCCGACGCCGTCACCTCGCTCTCCGTCGGCGAGATGATGGATGTGCAGATGGCGCAGTCGTTCAACGAGGACGAATCGCTCTATCTGCGGATGCTTTATCTCAAAACGGGGGTTCTGATCGAGGCGGCGGCCGTCGCCGCGGCGCTGCTGGCGGGCAAGGACCCCGAAGCCCACGGTCTTTACGGACGGAACCTCGGGGTGGCGTTCCAGATCATCGACGACATTCTCGACATCGTCTCGGACGAGGCGACGCTGGGCAAGCCGGCGATGAACGACTACGTCGAAGGCAAATGCACGCTGCCGTACATCTACCTGCACCGCGCCCTGGGCGAAACGGACCGTGAACGCCTGCGCTCCCTGCACGGCAAAGCGGCGGTTTCCAAAGAGAACGAGTGGATCAAGGCCGGGATGCAGGCGCACGGAACGATTGCCGAGGCCTACGCCCACGCGCGCCGGCTCAGTGACGAGGCGCTTAAAGCGATTCGCGGTGATGTCGCACTCGAAGCGGTCATCGAATCCATGATGCAAAGAACGTTCTGATGCACTACCTGACGATCAGTTTCACGCACAAGAACACGACCCTCGCCATTCGCGAGAAACTGGCGTTCAACGACGACGAAACGAAGATCGCCTTTCTCGAAAACAGCCTCGCCTCGCCGTTTCTGAACGAAGTGCTGCTGATTTCGACCTGCAACCGCGTCGAACTGCTCGCCAGCTGCAACAACCTGTCGGGCGCTTCCGAGCATCTTTTCCGCCTTTTCAGCGGCCATTCCGGCATCGGTTTCGACGAGTTGGAGGGGCGGGCGGATCTCTTCGAGGACCAGAGCGCCATCCACCATCTTTTCAGCGTCGCCAGTTCCCTCGACTCGATGGTCGTGGGCGAGACGCAGATCGCCGGACAACTCAAGGACGCCTTCCGCTTCTCCCTCGAACGCGGTTTCTGCGGCGACAAGCTGACGCGGGCGATCAACTACGCGTTCCGGTGTGCGGCGGAGGTGCGCAACTCGACCAACATCTCCTCCAAGCCGGTCTCCGTCGCCAGCGTCGCCGTGGCGCGGGCGCGCGAAGCGTTCGGATCGCTGGAGGGGCGCAACGCCCTGGTCATCGGGGCGGGGGAGATGTCCGTCATCGCGGCGAAGACCCTGCGCAATCACGGGGCGTCGGTGACGGTGATGAACCGCACACGCGAGAAAGCGGAGGCGATCGCCGAAGAGGTCGGCGGCGACGTCGTCGATTTCGAAGAACTGTACGAAGTCGTGGAGCATTTCGACATGCTGTTCACGGCGACCGGCTCGCCCCGCCCGATCATCGGCCGCGACCTCGTTCTGCGCGACGAGCGGGAGCGCCACTGGTTCGACATGGCGATTCCCCGCGACATCGACGACCTGCAGCTGCCGGAAGTGACGGTGCACCGGGTCGACGACCTCAAAAGCACGGTCGACAGCAACATCCAGCTGCGCGAAGAGGAGGCGAAGACCTCCTTCGCCATCGTCGGGCGCTATACCGTCGAGTTCTACGCCTGGCTCAAAACGCTCAACATCGAACCGCTGATCAAGGAGCGTTACCTTCGTGCGGAGGCTGCGGCGGAAGCCGAGGCGGCACGCGCCGTCGAAAAAGGCTTTATCCCGGAGGAGTATGCCGACGCCGCGCGGAAAATGTGCCTTCAGGCGCTCAAGCGCTACCTGCACCCGCAGACGGTCCAACTGCGCAAAGTCGCCGAGATCGGCGACATCGACGCCATGATCGCCTCGATCAACTTCATGCTCAACAAGAAAGAGGAGTAGCCAACTTATGCGATTTTCAAAAGCGTTCATTCCCACCGAAAAGGAAGCCCCCAAGGACGCGGTGCTTCCCAGCCACATCTACCTGACCCGCGCGGGGTTCATCGCCCAGGTCGCCAGCGGTCTTTACAACTACCTGCCGCTGGGCAAGCGGGTGCTCAAAAAGATCGAGGCCGTTATCAACGAAGAGATGGCCGCCGCCGGCGCGCAGGAAGTGGACCTGAGTTTCGTGACCCCGGCGGAGCTGTGGGAAGAGAGCGGGCGCATCGAGAAGTTCGGCAAGGAGCTGCTGCGTTTCCGCGACCGCAAGGACAACCTTTTCGTCCTGGGGCCGACTCACGAGGAAATGATGGTCAACCTCGTGCGCAACCGCGTCAGCAGCTACAAGCAGCTGCCGCTGAACCTCTACCAGATCAAGACCAAGTTCCGCGACGAGGCGCGCCCGCGTTTCGGCCTGATGCGCGCGCGGGAGTTCGTGATGAAGGACGGGTACAGTTTCCACGCATCCGTGGAGGACCTCGACCGCGAGTTCGACGCGATGGAAGCCGCCTACAAGCGCGTGCTGGAGCGGCTGGGGCTCGATTTCCGGATCGTCGAGGCCGACAGCGGCGCCATCGGCGGTTCGGGCTCCAAAGAGCTGATGGTCCTCGCCGACAGCGGCGAAGATACCCTGGCGGTCTGTGACACCTGCGAATACGGTGCGAACATCGAGGCGGCCCGCCGGGCGCCGCGCCGTGAGATCCCCGAGCCGCCGGAAGCGGATTTCGGCAAGTTCAGAACGCCGGACGTCAAGAGTATCGAAGATCTGGCGGACTTTTTTCACATCGATCCGTACTACACGCTCAAGGCCGTGGCCAAACGCGCGATCTACGAAGACGGGGACGAGATCGTCGTTTTCTTCCTGCGCGGAAGCGACGAGTTGCAGGAGGTCAAGGCGGTCAACGCCGCCGGGGCGCTGGACCTCGCCGACGTGAGCGAAGCGGAGCTGGAAGCGGCCGGGCTGGTGCCGGGCTATATCGGGCCGCTCGATCTCGAAGGCGTGCGGATGATTTTCGACAGCGGCGTCAGGGATGCCGGGAACATGATCTGCGGCGCCAACGAGAAGGACTTCCATTTCGTGGGCGTGACGCTGAGCGTGCTGCCGGAAGATTCGCAGTTCGCCGAACTCTACGAGGTCAAGGAGGGGGACGGCTGTCCGCACTGCGACGGAAAGCTGCAGTACACGAAGGGGATCGAGGTCGGTCATATCTTCAAGCTCGGCACGGTCTACTCCGAACCGCTCAAGGCGGAGTTTCTCGATGAAAACGGAAAGGCGCGTCCTTTTATCATGGGCACTTACGGGATGGGCGTCAGCCGCCTGATCGCCGCTGTGATCGAGCAGCATCACGATGACAGGGGCTGCATCTGGACGACGACGACGGCGCCGTACCTCGTCAATATCATGGTCTCGAACATCAAGGACGAGGCGCAGATGGAGCTGGGCGAATCGCTTTACGAGCGGCTCAACGCCGCCGGCATCGAGACCATCATCGACGACCGGAAAGAGCGCTTCGGATTCAAGGTGAGAGACGCCGAGCTGATCGGGTTCCCGATGACCGTCATCATCGGAAAGGAACTGGCTAACGGAAACGTGCAGTTGATGGAGCGTGCGAAAGGGACCAAGACGGATGTACCGGCCGACAGCGTCTTCGAGCGCATCGTCGAGTGGCTCGGATGATCTATTTTCTCCTCTACCTGTTTCTGGAGGTGCTCGTCTCCGTCAACATCGCTTCGGCGATCGGCGGGGTCTGGACCTTCGTCGAACTGATCGCCAGCGCGATGCTCGGGATGGCCATCCTCGCGAATTTCCGGGGCACTCTGGCGGAAAACATCCACGCCCTCAACCAGGCGCGGATCGATCCGATGGAGTTTCAGCAGCTCAACCTTTTTACGCTGCTGGGGGCGTTTTTGCTGATTTTGCCGGGTTTTCTCACCGACATCGTCGGCATTCTGCTTCAGTTCGGGGTCGTAACGCGGATGTTGGTTAACCGATTTGTGGCAAAATCACAGACGGATCCGAATCAGACCTATCGAAACAGTACTACTTACACCACCATAAAGGATGATCATGTCATTGATGTCGAAATTGTCAGCGACGATACTGATAAGCGCTAGCGTATTCGCGGCCACCAACAGCGAGGTCGAGTCTTTTCTGACCCGCACGATTTCCAAAAATCCGAGCATCGCCTCTCTTCAGGTCAAAGTGGTCGACCGCGTGCCGCTTCAGGAGCTGAAGGGCTGGGACGCTTTCGTCGTCTCTCTGAAGGCGAAAGTCCGGCAGGGCAAGAAGTCGCGGGAGGTCAAACAGCGGATGATCTATTTCGCGAACGACAATGTCATCACTTCGGAACTGACGGACCTGAAAACGGGCCGCAGTTTCCGTGACAAGATCGTGCCGGAATTCAAGCCGTCGTTCTACACCAAAGACAATCTGGTCTACGGCAACGAAAACGCGAAGCACAAAGTGGCCGTTTTCTCCGACCCGCTCTGTCCGTTCTGCCGCAGCTACGTTCCGGGAGCGCTCGAATATATGAAGAAGCATCCGGAAACGTTCGCCGTATACTATTACCATCTTCCGCTGGAGCGTCTGCACCCGGCTTCCCCGACACTGGTCCGTGCCGCGATCGCCGCCGAACTGCAGGGGCGCAAGAACGTCATGCTGGATCTTTACAAAGTGCCGACGAGCATCACGCGCGAAAAGAACGAGAAGAAGATTCTCGAGGTGTTCAACAAAACGCTCAATACCAATCTGAAAGTCGCCGATCTCCATACGCCGGCGGTCGATGCCCGGATCAAGTCGGATGAGAACGTCATCGAAAGCATGATGGTCAACGGAACGCCGACGGTATTCTTCGACGGGAAAAAAGACCGAACGAAGACCGAGTACAAAAAAGTGAAGGTTCAATGAAAAAAATCGTCATCGCCACCCGCGGCAGTAAACTGGCCCTGTGGCAGTCCGAACATATCAAGTCGGTTCTCGAAGAGCAGAATCCCGGGCTCGAAGTCGAGCTGAAGATCGTGATCACGAGCGGGGACAAGATCCTCGACGTGCCGCTGGCGAAGATCGGCGGCAAAGGGCTTTTTCTCAAGGAGATCGAGGAGACGATGCTCCGCGGTGAGGCGCAGATAGCGGTGCATTCGCTCAAGGACGTACCGACGGAGATGCCCGACGGGCTGACGCTGGCGGCGATCACCGCCCGCGAGGACGTCCGGGACGCGTTGCTGAGTGAAAAGTACGCCAACATCGACGCGCTGCCCGAAGGCGCGGTGGTCGGAACCTCCTCGCTGCGTCGCCGGATGCAGATTCTGAGCCTGCGGCCGGATCTGGTCATCCGGGATCTTCGCGGCAATGTCGATACCCGCATCCGCAAGCTCAAAGAAGGCGAATACGATGCGATCATCCTCGCCAGCGCGGGCATCAACCGTCTGGGACTGCTCGACGCGGTGGAACACGTGTACCCGATTTCTCTGGACGAGATGGTGCCGGCGATGGGGCAGGGCGCGCTCGGGATCGAAGCGGTCGACGATCCGGAAGTTCTGCAGATCGCCCGCCGACTCAATGACGAATACAGTGAAATTGAAACGACGATCGAGCGGGAGTTCGTCGATACGCTTCAGGGAGGCTGCCAGGTGCCGATCGGGATCAATTCGACCGTGATGGAAAACGGAAAAGTACTGACCAGGGCGATTGTCGGCCTGCCGGACGGAACGGAAGTCCTCGAAGAGGTTCTCGAGACCGGCAGGAACGAGACGGAAGGGCTCGGGCGTTCGATGGCTCAGGCGTTTATCGGCCGGGGTGCCCGTGAACTGTTGCGCCGGGCGGAGGAGATGGCTTTCAAATAGACCGGCAGCGGTCACCGGCATACCGGATACGGTCGGTCGGAGTGTTAAGGCATCTATAATAATTCATAATGTATATTTAGAGAAACAGTCCGATTTCCGAAGGATGCAAATGAAAAAGGTCGTTTTCCCGGTTCTTCTGGCGGTGATGTGCCTGAGTGCCGTCAGCGAAGCCGCCGTCTACAAGGGGCAGCGGGAGTATCACAAAAAATGCAAGAAATGCCACGAAAACGGGCAGGAGATTGCCTACAGCTTCAAGCGTAAAGAGTGGAAAAAACTGATGAAGAACAAGGGCGAAGGCCTTGCGGAAATTCATCTGAGCTCCAAAAAAGCGAAGAAGTCCTGGAAATATTTCAGAAGCAAAAAATATCGGAAAAAGGCGAGGCATCTCAAAGATTTCTTCCTCGAATACGCCAAAGACAGCGGCAACGTTCCCGCCTGCAACTGACCTTCCTTTTCCGGCCGCGCCGGCGGCCTTTTTCGTTTCAACCCCCTTTCGATAGAATTACACACTTTTATTTTGGAGAAGAATCATGGATAAAATGTGGTCCGGCCGTTTCAGCGCCTCGGCTTCTTCACTGCTCGATCAGTTCAACGCTTCCATCCTGTTCGACCGCGAGCTTTACCGCGAGGACATCGAAGGCTCTCTGGCGCACGCGGCGATGCTGCACGCGCAGGGCATTCTGACCTCCGAAGAGCTCGACGCGATCCGCCGGGGGATGGCGCAGGTGAAAGAAGAGATCGAGTCGGGAGAGTTCGAGTGGAACATCTCGGACGAAGACCTGCACATGGCGATCGAAAAACGCCTGACGCAGCTCGTCGGCGAGGCGGGCAAGAAACTGCACACCGCCCGCAGCCGCAACGATCAGGTGGCGACGGATTTCCGCCGCTACGTCCTGCGAAAGGACCGCGAGATCGCCGCGCAGCTCAAAACGCTGATCGGCACGCTCGTGGGCATCGCCGAAGAGCACACCGAAACCCTGATGCCGGGGATGACGCACCTTCAGCACGCCCAGCCGATCAACTTCGGGTTTCATCTGCTGGCGTATGCGAGCATGTTCAAACGCGACATCGAACGCTTCCTCGACAGCCGCGGGCGCAACAACGTCTCTCCGCTGGGATGCGCGGCGCTGGCGGGCACCCCGCACGACATCGACCGTGACTTCACGGCGCGCGAACTGGGCTTCGACAGCGTCAGTGTCAACTGCCTCGACACGGTCAGCGACCGCGATTTCGCGCTGGAGATCCTTTTCAACATCTCGACGATGATGATGCATATCTCGCGCCTGAGCGAGGAACTCATCCTGTGGTCGAGCTACGAGTTCGGCTTCGTCGAGCTCTCCGACGAGTATTCGACCGGTTCGTCCATCATGCCGCAGAAGAAGAACCCGGACGTCCCGGAACTGCTGCGCGGCAAGACCGGCCGGGTCTACGGCGCGCTCATGGGGCTGCTGACCGTGATGAAGGGGTTGCCGCTGGCGTACAACAAGGACACGCAGGAGGACAAGGAAGGGGTGTTCGACGCCGTGGCGACGGCGCACCTTTCGCTGGAGATCCTCAACGAGGCGCTCAAAACGATGACGGTCAAACCGGAGAACATGGCCAGAGCCACGAAAAAGGGGCATCTGAGCGCCACCGACCTGGCGGACTACCTCGTCGAGCGCTGCGGCGTGCCGTTCCGCGAGGCGCATTTCATCACGGGCAACGCCGTGGCGAAGGCCGAGGAGCTGGGCATCGACCTGAGCGAGATTTCCTACGAAGAACTCAAGGCGATCGACGACCGTATCGGAGAGGACGTGATGGCGTTCTTGCAGCTGGAGCACTCCATGAACGCCCGCACTTCCGCCGGCGGGACCGCGACGCTGCGCACGCTGGAACAGATCGTCTATTTTCAAAACTATCTCAAGGAGCTTGACGTATGAAAGTGACCGTTTCCCATCTGGAAGAGATGCGTTTCGAGGCGAAGACGGACAAGGGCGAAAGTTTCGTCATCGACTGTCCGGTCATCTCGCCCATCGAGTATTTTCTGGCGGGCCTCGTGGCCTGTACGACCAGCGACCTGATCGCCATCCCGAAGAACCAGGGCAAAGAGGTCCGCAACCTCAGCGTCGACGGCGAGGTGGTGCGCAACGAGACCCATCCGCGCAAGTTCAACACCCTGCATCTGGACTACCGTTTCGAAAGCGACGTCGACGACACCACGGCCGTGCGCTGGGTGCTCGCGAGCATCGAAACCTACTGCTCGACGATCAACACCGTCCGCGACACGACGAAGATCACCTACTCCATTACCTACAACGGCAAGACGCTGCGCGAGCACGAGAGCATCATCAGCGGCCGGGGCAGCGACATCGACTTCGGCGAGATCGACGCCTGCTGCAGCGACTGAGCCCGCTGCAGACCCTTCTTTTTCGTTTCCCTACCTCCCAATAGTACCTCAAGATTGTTCTACAACACATATGCATCGGCCCCTTTGTTGCAGGTGAAAGAGATTGAAAGCAAGATAGAGAAGCTGAAAGAGGAGTTGTAGAGTAAAGTCTACTTTAATATACATTTACATAGAATATTGTTGTTTGTACTGCACAAAGGCTTTCCATGATCGATACACTCTTTCGTAAATATCGCTACATCAACAAAAAAATAGCGCATTTACACTACAAACGATACTTTTTCGATGTGGTAGATTTTAATGAGAAACTCATCGGTATCGTAGGTGCCAGAGGTATTGGGAAAACCACATTTTTACTGCAGTATCTTGATTCATTGGAGTTGGATAATGACAAGAAGCTCTACTTCAGTGTAGACAGTATTGTGGCGACGGGGAAGAAACTATTTGATATTGCAGAAGACTTCAGCAATCTTGGCGGAAAAGTACTGGTCATAGACGAGATACACAAATACAGAGATTTTGAAATAGAACTCAAAGAGATCTATGATTTTTTGGATCTACAGGTCATATTCAGCGGCAGCAGTGCGCTTGTGCTTGAGCACAAAAAAGCGGATTTGAGCCGCAGGGCTGTGCTTTACAGGGTAAAAGGGCTCAGTTTCAGGGAGTTCCTGGAATTGAAGTTAGACAAAAATTTTCCGGTATTCACTCTGGAGAATATTTTTACCGACCATGTCAGGTTGGCAGATCAAATTGTAGCAGAGATCAAACCTTTGGCATATTTCAAAGAGTATTTGAAAGTGGGGTACTATCCGTTCTATTTTGATGCTCCCGATACCTACTATATTAAACTCGAAGAGACCATCAACGCGGTGATCGAAAGTGACCTTCCCATCATCTACAATATAGAACCCGGCAATATAAGCAAACTCAAACAGTTGGTTTTTTACATCTGTTCGATAAAACCCTATGAACTCAACCTCACCAGTCTGGCTGCCAGGATAGGGATCAACAGAAAAACGCTCTATCTCTATATTCACTACCTGACACTGGGAAATGTTTTTTTAAAGGTACTGCCCAAAACAAAGGGTGATACTGTTTTTTCCAAACCGTCAAAACTCTACCTGAACAACACCAACCTGTGCTATGCCTATTGTGACAAGCCGGAGAACGGCGCTTTGCGGGAGCTTTTCTTCGCAAATCAGGTAGACTCTGTGCTGTATGCAAAAAAGGGCGATTTTTTGATAGATGAAAAATATACCGTAGAGATAGGCGGCAAAAACAAATCGTTTGATCAGATAAAAGATATCCCTGACAGTTTTGTGATAGCGGATGATATAGAAGTAGGGTTCGGAAACAAAATACCATTGTGGCTCTTTGGGTTTATGTATTGAGAAAAGGAAGGAATGAGATGGAGAAGCTGGATGGTAAAAGTATGGACCGAAGAGGTGCAGTTACTAGTTGAATGAGCGAATCATATAGCACCGGCCGTTACAGGAGTTATCGTATAACGGCCAAAAAGGTTTAACGGGTCAGCAGCTCGTACGCTGCGCGTTCGTACTTGCGGCGGAAGCCGTCGCTGCTTTTGTCCTTG
>Ga0256843_1000612_pt1 | contig 30137 bp, 33 predicted proteins | sample AlvinellametaG_FD_191572 | JGI IMG/M metagenome (GOLD analysis project Ga0256843, IMG submission 191572) | Pompeii worm associated microbial communities from hydrothermal vent at the East Pacific Rise, Pacific Ocean - Alvinella | ecosystem: Host-associated > Annelida > Integument > Unclassified ...
CAACTTGTACCTCAAATTCCTTTTCATTAATAACACCAATTGTGATAAGAAGTTCATTTCTTCCTAGTATGATGTTTTTTGATTCAAGTGAATACACGTCCATATCCATATATGAACCAATTAATTCCCCTTTATTCACTATACCAGATCTTTGGGAAGTAAATGAAACTAAAATCTTTACACACTTTGCAGTTGGTCTAAAAACACCCTTATTAATTGCAAGTTCTGTTATGCTAGAATCCATTCTAGCATACTGAAGTGATGACTCTCTTACTCTCATAAGGTTGTAATGGTTTTTTATAGCTTGAGAACCTGCTATTAATTCAATAATAGTTTGACCAGCACCACCTTCAAAATAATCCTTCCATCCAACAAATTCAGGTAATTCAGAAATAGCAGTTTGAAGATCCTTTACAATTTCTTTTGGATTTAAGTTTTCTTTTTTAAAATTCATAATTTATCTCTCTATTTGGCATAATACTGCCCTATTTTATTTTTACCTAAGTTCGTCTGATACACATATTCTTCATCAGTTAATCCTTTAATTCTAAATACAAGGAAAACGTTTACATAATGTTCATCTTCATCATATTCAACAAAAGATTCTTTCCTTGATAGAATAACTCTCGGCTCCCAAGTTTCAACTGCATTGATTATTTCATTTTTTAATGCAAATAAAGTTTCTATTGTCATTGGTTCAAAAAGATATTGTGAAAGATCAACACCAAATTCAGGGAGGAACAGTCTTTGATCTTTCTGAGTTGAAAGAATATTATCAATACTTTGGTATATGCAATCAATATCTGTAATGATTTTTTGCTCATTTTTATCGAATTGATTTATGTCTGAAAACTTTGGCATTTTTTATCCTTTAATTTAAGAAAATATTTGGAGCATTTACTGAAAAGTTTCCACCTGCATTGATTGAATATGTTCCACCAGTTGTGACATCAAATTTTCCGGAAATATCTAATTTAGCGTCACCTCCAATCTTAACTGTGGAGTTTCCTTTAATATTTATATTTAAGTCTTTAACTCCATCTACGTTAATTGTTCCATCTTTTTCTATGTTTAGATGTGTACCAGAATGATGATGAATGTCTACAGTACCTTTTTTAAGATTTACCCAATATTTATTTTTTATCTTATCTATGAACCCATATGTTTCTGGATAATCTGATAAAAGTTCTTCAAGTTTATGTTTTTTAAAAATTAATTCCCCTATATAAAATGAACTATAAATATCATCAGTCGGAAATATCACAACTACGTTTGTTCCAATTGCTGGCACTTTAAATGTAGGAACTGCATCATCTCCACCTGTCCCAATAGGAAAAATTTGATGACTCCAGGGTAAAATATCATTTTCAATGCCTTCTGTAAAGTTTGGAATATTGATCTTTACTCTTCCAATTTTTAATGGATCTTTATTATCAACGACTTCCCCTAAGTGAAATGATTGAAATTTATTTTCTTTACTGAAAACATCTAATAATCTTTTTAAACTCATTTTAAATCTCCTTCAAGTTCATTCAATGAGTCTCTAGATAGAACTAGAGAAGTCCCAAATACATTATCATGGAAAAATCTTCTTATTTCAGTAATTATATAATTTCCCGCAATCATACCAATATCCGACTGTTCTTTTTTATCTATTGGATCATTAAGAAAAAGAACAGTATCAAAGATTTCAAATGGTAGAAATTTTGAAGCTAATACAACTTCAATTTCAGTGGTTCCATGTAAAATAACTTTTGAAAAATTATTTAAAACTGAAATATTGTAATTACTATGTGTATTATCATCTTTAACACAATTTTTTAAAAAAGAAGTGGGTTCATCTTTTGGTATATTAAGTGTTTTACTTGATGCAAGGATTGGTTTTTTATTTGGTGTTTTAATTTTAGATATTTCACCACTTTCTATGTTTATTTCATTTCTTTCCCTATTATAAACACCAATCATATTATTCAATCCTGAATTATTCCTTATCACATAATCTGAATTATAAACAATTGAATTTTCAGTTAATCCATTAACATCTAATACCCATTTTGGTTCAGCGAGTGCTATCTTAGAATACTGAGCAAGTACTAATGTAGATTCTTTATTTATACAATATACTAGAAAATCATCATCAGAAACATATGACCTTTTCCAAGTATTTTCAATAAATGATTTTGGTGATTGATTATATCTTATCCAATTTTGAGTATCATTCGTTGGGTCAATACCTGTTTTATGTGCTTTATAATTGAAACCACAATCTTCAGTAGTTTTCTTAATAACATCAACAGATTTTTTATTTTTAAAACCTTCTATTTTACTTTCATTAAGAAACTGATGATTCCCTATGAATCCCTTAATAATAAATGAAATAAAATTATCAGAATCTCTATTGAGTTCAACCTTCTGAATCACCATTGAAACATCTACCGCATCTTTTTCAGAAATACCAAATCTACAAGAGATTTTATTCCCTTCATTTACCATCACAATAGTTTCTGTTATGTTAGATCTGAAATGCATTTCAAAAAGTGGAAGATCACCACCACTTGATTCCTGAATTATGAAATGTATAAGTGATCCTCCATTTTTTAAAAAATCTTCAAATTCTGAAATTTTTATATATAGGTAATACTGATCTTTTACGCTTAAGATTGCCATTTTTTATCCTTTTAAATTCTGTTTTTTGGTCAATTCAAAGTATTTTTTCTCTAAATCTGCCAAACTAAAGAATTTCAAAATATCTCCTTCTTTTATTGAAAATTGATCAATGATACCATTATATTCAAGAAGCATCCACCAATACTTAACATTTCCATAAATCCTATGACTTATTATGTCTATTCGTTGTGCATCTTTTGTAACAACGAATTCACCAACTTCTTCAAGTTCTGTAATTGAATATAAAAAGTTAGAATTTAACACATCATAAAAATCATCATCCCATTCTATGTATTTTTCTAATTGAAATCTCTCTCTATTTTCCGTATCATAATTATAATAAAAATTCATTATTTAAACCACCCTTTGAATTCACTAGAAGTTGAATTCATTGATCTTGTTAAACTTATATCAATTCTTATATATAAAGGTTTAGTCTTCTTCTCATCAATTTTTTCCTTAGAAACCGTCATCAATGCACTTGTCATTATCCAACCATCGGCTTCATACCAATTTCCAAATTTAATAACTATGGTGTTTACTGGTTTTTCGCCATTTCTTCCATCTAAAGAACCACCTGCATTATAACTATTTGGTGGTATATATGAACCGAGAATTCCACCTTTATTTTTTTCATCAACTGATGGTAAAACTGATTCCCATATTGGTTCAGTGAGACTTATTAAATCATCCTCTTCATTCACTGCTAATTTATATATACTGAATGATAGATCATTTGTAGTTGACCCAGTCCAACTTTTCTTTGTCATCCATGGATATTTTAAGGTATAAGCTTCACCAAATAGTTCAGAACCAGTCTGAACTAATTCTGAAGCTTTATCTATCATTGGTGACTCTGATAAAGCTTCATAAGAAGATGTTGCTCCGAATGTTTGTTCTGAATCTATGAAACCACTGAAAACTTTATTTGTTTTCGGGAAGTATAACATAATCTTATTATTAGGATCTTCAGTTATCCCAGAAATATAGTCGTAAAGTTTAGCCATTAGTCTCTCCTTAATTACTCAAGAATGTTCCACTCATTAAGAGCAGGTCTGAGTCATTAATTTTTATTTTTGTTGGTGTTTTTATCTGTTCTTGTTTTCTTGGAGATTCTTTTATTATGATATTATTATTTCTCTCCATATCTCTTCCTAATAATTGTTTTTCTTTTTGCTCTTGTATTCTATGGTTAATCTCAGTTTTTCTATACTCTTCTATACTCGGTTCTTTAAATATAGTTTGTTCTTGCTTAGAACTTGTTGGTGCTATGTCTAATACTCTTGAAGAAGAAACCATTTGATTACTTATATTTGGTGAATCATTAGTTAAAATTTCATTATTTTGATTTCCTGTGATTATATCAGAACCATTCTGAGTTTTTGAAATGGTATCAGAACCATTCTGAGTTTTTGAAATGGTATCAGAACCATTCTGAGTTTTTGAAATGGTATCAGAACCATTCTGAGTTTTTGAAATGGTATCATCAAACCAAGAATCTGGCAGGAATTTTTTTCCAAATTCCACAGCAGAATCTTTTACTTCAGTGACTTTATCACTAAAACCACCAAATATATCATTTATGAAGTCTGAGACAATTTTCGATATATCACCTACGAATGAAAAAAGTTGACTTCTCATTTCCTTTATTGAATCTAAACCAAATAAATTTAGTAAAGGATCAAAAAGTGTTTCAAGTGGGTTGATGAAAACAGTCAAATGATCTATTAACCAATCAGGAACCCCATCAAATATAGATGTGATAGAATTCCATAAATCATGCAGTTGTCCACCAATTTTATCAAACCATTTTGCTGCTGTTTCTATATCAATTAATCCAAATGAAAATGAATCTACTATACCACCAAGCACTGAAGATAAAATTTCAGATTTATCAGCATTTTCACCAAAAATTTCAGTTGCTTTTGAAAATCCGTTTATTCCACCTATAAGACCTCCGAGTGCTGCTCCAATAGGTCCAAGGAATTTTAAACCTTTTCCTAGAACACCGATAAACGATTTAGCTATTTTCCCAAAAATAGGGGAAATTATTTTCTTAAGAAAACTACCTTTTCCAAAAAGCTTAAAAGGAGAAGTTATTAAAGAAAATAACTTTCCTCCAAAGTTCTTAAAGAAACCACCAAATACACTTAAAGCCTCACCAAATATACTATCATCTTTTTTATCAATGATTGGCTCATTATGAATTTCAGATACATTTTCATTTATTTCAGAAAGAAGATCTTGAGTTTTCTTTGTTTCATTTTTCTCTTCTATTCTAATTTTTTCAGCTTCTATAGATGCTTCTTTTGCTTTATCTTTATCTTGTTCACTTTCTATGTTAATAGTAATTTCTTTTTCTGTAGAGTTTTTTTCATCATTTTGCAAATCTGGTGTTTTATATTCTTGATGAGTCTCTTCTATGTTAGTATTTCCCGAAGAAATTGAATCCGAATCATTTTTAGAATCTTTTATATTATTAATTACTTCTAACATTTTATCAGAGGCACCAGTCATTTCATTTGCTTTTAATAGGAATCTTCCAATAGATGAAGTTTCCATTAAAGCTTTTCCAACAGTTTTTCCTGCTGGTTTTAATGATTCTATTCCATGATTTAAAGCTTCATTAGTTGTTTCTTTTAATTCTTTTTTCTTTTCTTTTAAAAATTCTTTAGAAACTTCAAATGATGATTTAAAAATATTTTCTGATGATTTTATTGCGCTTAGTATAGAACTATTAATATCAATTATTTCTTTAGAATCCTCCAGTGACTCTTTTCTAAATCGTTTTTCATTGTTTTCATGAATCTTTGGATTTATTTCTTTTTCCATATTTTATCCTTTATGTAGTGGATTCTTTCTCGATGTATTTTGTTAATTCTTTTTGAAGAAAAATAACTTCTCCATATTCCATTTTATTAAGATCAGTTGGTGAGATATGCATTTTATACGCCATAATGGATTCTATTTCTAACAAGTTCTTTAACTGAATCGATGGAACTAGCGTATTCACTGATTGAGAAAAAGGGTATTTTGGTTAAAAAACCACAAACCTCCTCGGAATCACCCTTTTTAACTTTATTTTTACAAATAATTTGAATATCTTCTACTCCATGATAAAACATGATATCAATTGTTTCTAATAATTGTACGTCTGTACCATTAAGGTCATTTTTTATGGAATCTAGAGCTTGTTCAAAATCGATTGAAGTTATCTGAGAAGCCATATATGCATCTTTATCATTCTGAAGACCTTTGTCTAATAAATTTAAATATGAACCTATTGTAATTGGTGAAAACGTATATGTTTTTCCATTTTTTGATGTTATTTCTACTGGTATATCAACTCTTATTTCTTCAAAATTTAAACCAGATGTACTGATATCTTTAGTCATCTTATTATTACATTTAGGGCATTTGTATGATATCTTAAACGAGGTTTCACCAAATGTGCTTAATTTTATTAAAACTGTTATATAATAGAAATCAAAATAAGTTAAAATATACTTATCAAAATTACATTGTATTTTATTTAGGAAAAATTGAATTGATTCCTTATCTGATAAGGACGAACCACTTAAAAATTTCATTTCACCAAATGATAATGGCGTAAAAAAGATTTCTGGAGTATTCCCATACAAAACACCACCAGATGGTAGATTCTTCACTTCTACACCATTCAGAGTAGTCTCTTCTTGGTTTATTTCATTTTTATCAGATATAATATCTGCATTCATTTTTTCTGCAAATTCTTTAGCTTCAAGTGCTTCTGCATATGTGATTGGTCTTTTTCGTTTTTCCAAAATAATCTCTCCAATTTATTCATTATGAGAGTATTTAATTATTTTTAAGATTTTGATTTTGATGTGAGGATAAGAGTAGTTTGAGAGTATGAGATAAAGGTGCTAGAAAGCTTTTTCTATTGACACCTTTACTACTTCGAATGTTACTGTATATATTGGGGTGGATCCATCGGAATCACCATGATAAGATATTGTTCCTGTAGGATAAATGTAAGCATTTATATTCGTGACAACTTCTTTCTTATGGTTCAATTTTGACAGAACCATTTGTTTTAAAACGCCATCCGCATATATCGGTTTCACATAAATACCATCTTTCGATACAATATGTTCTTGCCATTCTCTAAGCGCATGTGTCATGGTCAGATTTTCATCATCCATGTATGACATTGTTAATGTTGGTTTAACATGACCTTTTGCAAAATTTACATTAGTTTCCCCAACTGTACCATTTTCTATTCCATGAAATGTATATTCTATGTCATTTGCTGGAATCCAATTTTTAGTTGAAAAATCTATTCCTACGATATAAATATCCCAAAGGTTACTTTTATCCCATTGTTTAGATCTTACATTTTCAACTGTTAATGCCATAAAATTTCCTTAGAGGGTTTAAAAACCCTCTGTGAAGTAATCATAACTAATTGTCATTGTTGGTAAAACTAAATCACCTGTGTCAGTCATGTCACCCAATTCATAATCTTCTAAGAAACAACCATGAAGAACCCAGACACCAGTAGCATCACCGTTTCTATTCAATCTTCTAATTATGACTTGAACTTCAACGTCCCTTTTTGTTGCCATCTTATTAGTATTTGTTTCTATGATTTGCTCTCTCCAAGCACTAATTGCTTGAGAAACGATTAAATCATCAGTTTCAATTAGAGTAAGAGTAGTTGTTCCACTATAATCATAATCTCCTGGTTGTTTTACCTTTTGACCTCTGATATTAATTTCTAATGAAGTACCTGTTCTTTTTGGTAATTCAACACTCTGTGCTCTAAAGTTTAGATCTTCTTCAGAAATACCAAATTTAGCACTCCCAACTAAAGTAATATCCCAAAGGTTTGAGTGAGCAAAGTCACCCAAACCTCTAATTTGTTCTACTGTAGGTCTTGCCATTATTCAAGCCTCCTATAATGCTTCTGCTGCGACTTTAAAGTCAACACCAGATGCAGTAATTATTGTTGAAAATTTTATATATTCAATACTTTGAACAGGTTTCACAAAAAGATCAACATTTAAAATATGATTATCGATATCAGTTGGTAGATTGTTAGTTTCGTCACAAACTGTTTCAAAATCATAAACACCATTTCTTGCTTTGACACTATTCATGTAATTATCAATACCAACTTTAATGATATTTCTGATTCCATCTGTATTTAGTTCGAATAAGTAATCTTCTAAGAATTCAGCAATAGCTGGCTCAATAGTGATCAATAATAATCTAACATTCATTCTATCTAAACTTGATGGTCTTGAACTAAGTGTTTTTTGACCCCAAATAGCAATTCCTTTACCAGGGAAAAATCTTATTGGATTAATTCCTTCATCATAAAGAAGATCCATCTCACCGTCTTTAAATCTAACTAGAGTATCGTTTACAAGTAAAGATGCTCTTTTATAACCAGCTGGCGGATACCAAATTTCATAATTTGCTGCTGTATAGTTAATACTTGCTGCAGCATACCCATCAGGAGAAACTAGAATTTTTCTACTGTTATATTTATCAGTTATTTCAACATGACAAGAAAATAATGCACCATATGAACTATTAGCATTTAATATTTCTTTTCTATACTTAACAATTTCATTAACATAATCATTACTCATTTCAGCAGATAATGGAACAGATAATATAGCCAGAGAATCTTTTCTATTTTTACAAATTTCTATAAGTTTCTTTTGGAAACCAGAAGTTGCCCATCCACCATCTAAGAATAATTTCATTGGATAGTTATTTTTATTCGCAAATAAATCTGCTGCATATATCATGTTACTTTCTGTTACAGGCTCACCATCATCACCACTTTGGAACCAAATTTCTGGACCATTTGATGCTTGTGGAAGTACACTTTCTTCAATATCTGGATTAGAAATACCACTGATAAGATTTGATGATTCTAGATAGTCATCAACAAAAATATTTCTACCATACCCATCTTTCGTACCAGGAACTCTAGAACAAGCAAAACTTTCAACTGGAACATTTAAATTATATTTTTTATAAACGTTTATAATAAATTGAGCATTTGGTTCTTTAATTTTTGTAGGATCAGTTACAATCTCTATTCTCAAGTCTTGTGACCACTCTCCCTCATCTTTTGCATATAATGCAACACAATCTGTATTATCATCAAATGGAACTGCAGTTGGGTCTGTGAAACCAGTACTTGTCCCAGCAAAATATGGAGCATTATTTCCAGTAATTACATTAGGAAGTGTCATATTATCTAATGGTTCACTTAATTTAATATCTGAACCGTTCACCTCTGTGATATTTACTGTTTGAATTTGAGTTGTCCCATTAGACATTTCTAATGTTAAATCAGCATCCTCACCATTTATATCAACTAAATTTACACCAACTGGAGCTAAATTTGAAGTTGTTAATGTATCTGCACCATCAGTTGCTCCAGTTACATCAAAAGTTGTTTCAGGTCTTCCTAAGAATCCAGTTCCAGTATCAGCAGTTGCTGCTGGTATAGAAGAGCTAAGTGTAAGAGTAGAACCATCTACTGAAGTAACTTCAACAGAAACTGGAGTTCCGTCTACGATAAATGTTAATGTTTTTCCATTTAAATCAGAACTTGAACCTGAAGTTAAGTTAGAAACGTCTACAAATTCATCACCATCAGAAAGTCCAGAAATATCAAACCCTATATAATCAACACTTGCATCAACTTTAGCATTACCATTTCCTGAAAAAGAAACTGATGCAGTAATTGGATTAGATAGAATAAGAGTTGAACCATTAACATCTTGAACTACATATTCACCAATATTGATGATATTTATTGTTCTACCTTTTAAATCTGCAGTAACACCACCAGAGATATTTGAAGCTAAAACTTCATTTTTACCATTAACTATATTAGATAAATCAAAAGTGATCTCAGGTAATTCAGGTAAATCCTGGTTAATTTGAGTATAAGCTCTTTCTTGTCCGTCTTTCTTAATAAAAGCTCCACCATATAGTGCATTATTAGCAACACGAACTACCCAAAGCTTAGAAGTTGTTTGAAGAGTAGCTAGAGCTGAATAATAAGCCATATCATAGCCTACTTTTATTGTTTCATCTGGAGTAAAAAACCTTAAAAGATCTGTTTCACCAGAAATTAATCTTGGTTTATTGATTTCACCTTTTTTTGCTCTTATTAGAATAGCATTATAAACACCATTCCCAGAAGGAACTCTTGCAGATAAATCTTTTTCTGTTGTTTGTACATTAGCAGCACCCATATATAATCCCCTTATTCTTCAACTACTCTAAGACCTTTTGGTAAAGATCCAGGAAGTTTATTTTTATCAATTTTTTTAATTGTTTCTCTTGGCGATACCACAATAACAGATCCATCATATTTCACTGTTACCGGATAATTCACTGTAGAAATTAATTTAGCCATAATATTCTCCATATGTATTTATATTATTTAACCTCTCCATAAAAAAGAGTTGGTATTACATTATCATTGATAACTCTAATATCTTTTCTCTCTATTGCTGGTAAGATTACTGGATAAGTTATTGTTGCATTTAGAGTAACCGAACTCACGCTACCATATCCATCAGTTGTTTCCTTTTCAAATTCAGTAGAAGATCCTTTTGATGAACCACTAAATTCCCCAAATTGTTCATCCGAAAAATCAAATGAAACATATTCTTCAGATAAAACAAAAAGAAATTCCTCTATATCTTCAGCCATTTCTATGCTATTCGTAACTAACTTACAATTTATCTGAAGATCTACTAATCTAAAATTAGATTCTCCGCTTAATCTAGATAAATCTTGAGGATCAGCTCTTGAAGCCACCATTAATCTACCGTTCATTTCACTTTTTTCTAATGAACCTCTTGACCATATGAGTATAACCCAAGTAGATGGAACTTCTCCCTCTATTTTTTCATATGGTCCAGTTCTTGTTATATATTGAATTGCCCTTTCAGAAAAATCTAGGGATTCATCATACACATAAAATTTTTCTATTGGAAATTGTGATAAAGTTTTTTCTACTATAAAGTTCAAATATCCCAAAATCGCATTACTTGTCATCATCGTTTAAATCCTTTTTTATATTTAAGTGATTGGCACTAATTGATGAATCGCGAAAACAGGATTCCCAGATACCCCGTTTACAACAGATGTGTCTTGGGTTCTAAAAACTTTTATACTTCCTTTATATGAAACTTCTATTTTTGAATTTCTTGGAATTTCTATATCATCACCAACAACATACATTTGACCTTCATCGCCGAATGATGAATAATAATCTAATCCTAAACCAGTAAGTGGTTCTTGACTGAATATTCCAGTAAATAAAAATCTGCCAGATTCATCTGAACTTTGGTTATATTTATAATCTTGTGAAGAATCATTATATAATGATGGTGATTCTTTTGGGAAATATATTTCAGCAGGAAGTCCATTCAATCGTTGTAATTGTTTCACCGCTAATGAACTGATATTAGTATTTATTTCAAATGATTTTTCTATTAAAGACACTATAATATCTCCGATTTAATATTTTCTAACCAACTGAATATAGAGTTAAATGTATTTTTTCTAAGTTTTATAGAAAATATAGATTTAGTTTCTGTTGCAAAAACTCTAAATTCAATAATATCACCAGATACAGTTGTCTTAATTTGAGTTTTAAAATTTTTAAATAATATATCTACTAATGTTTCATTTATTTCCATTCTCATTCCTATGTAATAGCTAAATACCAGTTACTATTAGATTCTGAAAGAATTTCTAATGTGTTTTGGTATAATTCTTTTCCTTGTTCATAAAGATCAGCACCATCATTTTCAAATGGAAGATCTCCTAGCGTAAAACCTTTTCTTGTAGAACCAACATATTGAAGATACAATCCAGTCATTATGTCTAGGAATTCAAATTGTTCAAACCCTATGTCTTCTAAATCAGGCATGACAAAAAGTTCTATATAATATGTTCCACCAACACCTGTTCTTATAATGCCTGTGTCACGATTATAATCCCATTCTACTTGTATTTTTCCTTTTTCTCCTGCTAAAATAGGATGAAAATAATACATATTTGAGACATTTACAATTCGCTTTCCATTGTATTCTTTAAAATTACTTAGATAAGTTGGGATGTATATTGGTTCTGTTTCAATCCAGAGAGGTCTGTAGCTTCCATAGACACTGATCGCTCTCTTGACCATTTGTTCAAGAATTGGATCAGTTACTTCTATGTCTTTTTCACCAATATAATATTGGTTTGTAGAAACAAGGAGATACTCTTTTAACTCGACAAGTGTCATGTTTGCACCTCCTTAGTGGGTTTAAGACATTAATGAACTAAGTTTAGTTGCAGTTACTTTTGAACTTTCAGATATTTCATCATCTTTAGATTCAGAAATAGATCTAGCGCTCATAAGATTTCTTAGAGTAGACTCTTTTTGTTCTTTTTTAATTATCTTTTTTTCTTCTTTATCATCTTCGTCACTATCTTTATCAGCTTCTTTATCTACATCTTCGTCACCATCTTTATCTGCATCTTTATCAGCTTCTTCAGACTCTTTTTTATCTTTTTTACATTGTTCTGCTTGTTTTGCTTCTGAAATAGACTCTTGAACTTTTTCTTCAACAATTTCTTTTAATTCTTCATCAATAAGATCTAATTGTTCTTCTGAAAGAATTGTCATACCATCTTTTTTAAGTTGTTCAATAACCTTTTCTTCCATTTTTGAATCAATTTCATCTAATTGACTTTCTGAAAGAACAGTATATCCAGCACTTTCTACAAGTTTAATTGCTTCTTCAAGAGGAACTTCAATGACTTCTTCTTCTTCTTTAACTTCTTTCTTTTCAGGGATAACAATCCCATTCGCTTCTAAAAGAGCTTTTGCTTCTTCTAATTTAATTGCTTCTTCGTTTGCTTTTCTTAAATCTTTAATTGCCATAATTATGCCTCACTTACTAAAATATATTCATCCAAAATTTGGATATCTAAGTTTTGACCCATAGAGTCAATCTTTTCAGCTATTTCTAATTTATTAGATCCAGCAACTACTTTTAATCCATCTTCATGAATTTCAATTTCAATATCATCTGAGTCAATTGCTTGAGCAATAGATTCAAAAGAATATGAACCAACACTTTTTGCATCTCTAGAAACTTCTCTAGCTATAATTTTATATTCACCTTCAAGAGTAAATTCATAAGTTTCTGAAAATACACTATTAAGTAATTTTGCAAAATTTGGTCCACTCATAGATGTAACGTTAATTTCAAAACCATCATTTGTAGGAATTATTTCTTGTTTCTCATAAATTCCTACAAAATTAGCTAAATCAGAAGGAACGTTACTCTCGTTTTGTTCTTGTTTCTCAGAAATCAAAACACCTTTTTCTGTTATTTCAACAGAAAGATTTTCATTTGCTTCTAAGATTTTTGCAAGCTCATCAAGTTTAATCATACTTTTCCCCTATTTAGAATCTGAACTATCTTCAGTTTCTATTTTAACTTCTTTTTTTGTAGAAGTTTTTCGTTTATTAACTTTAGCCTTTTTATCAGCTTCTTCTTTAGCCTTTTTATCAGCTTCTTCTTTAGCCTTTTTATCAGCTTCTTCTTTAGCCTTTTTATCAGCTTCTTCTTTCAACTTCATCTCTTTCCTAGCAACAGCATCAGATTCAGATTTTAAGTCAATTGGAGTTATTTCTAGAGTTCCCTTAGGAAATTGCACTTTTGCTCTTTTTGGTATGAAAAGTTCAATTTGTTTTTTTGCTTGAATAGTAGTTGGTGTATTGTTAATCTTAATGATGACAATAGAGTCTACCAAGTTTTGTACTTTATGGTTCACAATGATCTCCTTTTGTGTTTACTAAGATTATTTAATTATGAGAGAAATCATCATTTTTAATACATTATAAAATAAATTAAAAATAATGAATTTTTAAGTTATGACTAAGACCCCAAGGGGTCTTAATAATCACTACGCGTTAAGAATAGAGATTTTAGTCATAAGTGTTGGAACTGGAGCTGCCATACCAGCCATAAGAGCAACACCTTTTTGTGATTTAATAGGGTTATGGTCAATACCATCAGCCATACCAGTCACATATAAAGGCATATATGGAGCATATACTAAAGAAGTATCAAACATACTAGAACCTTTACTTACCATAACGATTTCAGCAGTTGGAACAACTGAAGAACGAAGTACTGGTTTTCCATCAAGAGTACCATAGAAATGTGTACCAAGAATTGCATTTAAATCACCAGCTGGTTTGAAACCTGGAAGTGTTCTAAGGATTGATGCAGCTTTATGTCCAGCGATAAGTGCAGTAGCACCACCAGAACGACCAGCTTGAGTTAAAATTTGGCTTTCAGCATCAGCTAATGCATCAAAGAAAGTTAATTTGTGTTCAGTATAAGAGTAAGAAGCACCATCTGGAACTGATTTATCCCAAGTTACAACACCTTTACTGTTTGAGTATGCTTGAGCAACAACTGCACTTGCAACTTCAGTAGTAAGTTCTTGAGTTAAGTCTTTAGCCATTGATTCTTCAACATTGATACCAAAACGTTTACCTAAAGTAAATGATTTGAAAAGACCAATATCACTTCTAAGTGCAAATGAACGTGCTTTAACACTCATTGAATCAAATTCACTTCTAACTGTAGGAATTTCAGAAAGAACTTCAAAGTTAGATGCATAAGAAATAAGAATATTATTTGCATTATCACCTGGATCAGCAACGAAAGTTACAGAGAATGTACCCTCTTTATAATCAATTGTACCTTGTCCACCAAGACCAATTAAGTTACCTTTTCCATCATCAATAAGTTTTACTGAACCATCAGAAGCTAATGTAAGTTCTAAAGTTCTTTTTCTTACTGGAGCATAAGATACAGTACCTGTATAAGTAAGAGTACCAGCAACTGTGTCACCATTTACTTCATTGTAAATTTCTTCACCAGAGAATGCTTCTGGACGTTTAACACGACCTTCTTGAACACTTGTAAGTGTATCACCATCAGCAACATTACCACGAGTTGTTCCAGCAACTACATTTTTGAAGTAGATAGTTCCTTGTTGTTCTTGAAGTGGTTGAATTGAAGCCATAAGAGCAACTGGAGACTGAGAAGCAGATGCAGTAATAACGTCAAGAGCAATGTTTGGAAGTACCCCAAGGTCACCCATTGAACCATTAGATTCATTTACAAATGCTTCAAAGTCAGCATAGTTTTCTAATTGTTGTCCAAGTGCATAAAGGTCTTCATTTGTTACACCACGTGTAGCAGCAATGTTTGAACTCTTTTCAAAGAATTCCATGTGTTCTGCATATTTTTCGTAGAATAATTCTACTTGTTCATTTAATTTTGAATGTGTCATTTATTAATCCTCCCTAAGGATCTAAAGTTTTTATTGTAAAAATTTTAAAGTTAGAAACTTAAGGCATTTTTTGCTACCTAAAAGTGTCAGATCTTTTATTATGGTTTTATTTAAGGTCAAAATTATATAGAATTAAGGATTCTAATATAATTTTTTGTAAAAATTAACCTTTTGTGAGTGTTTCTAGAAAATTTCTTTTAGAATTACCATTTCTATTTGGAGTATATTCTGGTATATTTTCAACTGTTGTTGAATTTCTTCTTAATTTTTTTGATTCTCTTTTGATATTTTTAATAATATCATCTTCATTTTTATATTTTTCTAATATATTTTCAACAATCGCTTTATCTACTCTATATGTACTAGATAAAGATTCAATTTTTAGAAACTGAATTTCCTCTTCTTTTTCTTTGATAGTTTTAGAAAGCTTTGTTTCACGTTCTAATAAAGATTCATTTTCTTCTTTCAATCTATTTAAATTCATTTTTGTTTCTTTAATAGATTCTTCTAATTTTAAATAATCAGTTTCATTAGTTTTTTCTAATCTCTGTAGTTTCTCATTAGTATCTAATAAAGATTTAGATGTTTCAGCTAGTTTTTCAACTAAAGATTTCACCTCTTTATCTTTTTCTTCTATGATTTCTTTTTGTTTTACGAGTTTTTCAGATATCTCTTTTGGTGTAACAAAAACCTCTTTTTCTACTATCTTTTCAACTTCTATTGTTTCTTTTATTGTTTCTGGAGTTGAAATTGATTCTGCTAATTTCTTACTCGCATATTTTAGATGTTCAATTTGTAGTTTAAGTGATTTATTGATATCCATTTGTTGTTTTAACAATGTTTCGTTTTGATTATCATTTTTGTTTAGTAATTCTAACATAAAATCAACAAATGATTCATCTTGTTGATTTCCATCAACCTCTTTAGCTGAATTATTTATTTTTTCTGTGAGAACTTGTAATTTTTCACAAATAACCTGAATACTTTCTTCAACATCACTTTCTTTAAGTATTTCTTCAATGATCTTAGAAATATTATCAAAATCTGTTGTAGTGATTTTATCATCTTTATCTAAAAATTCTATTAAATCGCTGTAATATTTTTCATATTCTTCATTATATCTTAAAAGTTTTACTAAAAGTTCAACGAATGATAAATAATTAGACAATAATTTAGAACTAATCTCTAAATCACCTTTTTGCGAAGTTTGATCTATATTTTTATCAGTATCTTCAACTTCTTTTATTTCTTCTTTTTCTATTTTATTTGTAGATAAAAGTTTATTTTCAGCCACTACGTTCTTTAACATATCAATGATATCTTCTTTTGGTAAATCCATGAGATCTTCGAACATATTATCTGGATCATTTTCTTCATTAAGCTTTATTGATTTAAAATCCTCACCAAGTGAACATATACCATTTTCACACTGTATGTTAGCTTTATCTTCACTTAATTTTTCTAAATCCTCTGATATGCTTTCTACTAATTTTGGATTTGTTTGTAAAAATCCTGGTTCAATAACAAAATCTATACTTTCAAGCTGGAAATTTTTTTCATCTAGAACTTTATATTCTTTTCCATCCTTTTTCTTAGTTTCATTTGTGAATCCACCAAATGCACGTGTACTAACATACATTTCACTTCCACTTTTGAGAATAGTATTTAAAATTCTACCACTTGGAGTATCCAGAATATCATATTCAGCAATGCCTTCACCTGTTTTCTTGTCAATTGTGATATCAACTACTTTATGTGAAACCTTTCCACTTTCTAATAATTCATCAAGAGAATAGTCTTTTGGGTGACCTATGCACCCAAACATTAATCCTCTTTTCATTTTAGTTTGTGTTTCTGGGTCTTTGAGAGCATTTTCCCAAAGCTTTTCTGGGTAAAATCTACCATTTCTAGAATAACCATCTAAGAAGAATGATGGACCTTTCACTTTAGCAAGTACACCTTCATCCAGGTTTTTCTTTGATTCATCTATTTCAAACCCTGAAAATATTTGGTTCTCAAAAATTTTATTCATATTAATTCCTTAATTTCTCTTTAATTATTTAATGTTTTATGAAAAGCTTGTCTAACTTTTCATAAATAATGTTCCCAGGTAATGTCAAATCAATTGATTCAGCTTCTTGGACTTGTTTTTTAAACTCCTCTGAATTAGAATCATTTGAAAGATCATTTAATTCACGCTTTGCATATATGTATAATTTTGGGTCTTGAAAGAATTGAATTATATCATTTAATAATAGGTAATCTTCTGTTGATATAATTCCACTCGAATATGCATCTATTAAAGATATCTTTAAATTACTTGAATCTTCTAAAAACATATGAATGATTTCTAAAAACTCAGTCATTGCCTCTGGGTCAGATTCATAATATTGAAGTTCTAAATATAAATGTGTTTCTATGCTAGAAAGACTCAATAAAGAATCATTGACTTGTGTTAAGGATATTGTCTGATTTCCTTCAAATGTTCCCTCCCAGTCATTCATATAATAATATTGATATCCTGCTGTTTCTCTAAGTGCATTAAATCTACCAAGTGCTTTATGAAACCGTTTTCCCTTTGTTGATTTATTCCATTTTTGAATTCCCTTTTTCAGTTTATTTTTATCTCTTCTCCATCTATCTTTCATTTCTCTTGATTTCTTTCTATCAACTTTTTGTGAAACTAGACCGAGACGTTTTCTAACTTTTAACTCATCTAAATTTAAAATCTTAAATTGAGTTTCATCCCTTTTATTCTTAAACTTCATTTACCAACTCCCATCAGTGTTTTCATCATCAGTGTTTTCATTATCCTGATTCTTATATTCAAATAATTGAAACCCTGTTATATTCTCAAACTGCGCATTCATAAATTTCGTATATTCTTCATATTTTACATCTATATGTTCATTATCGTCAAAATCATCGACAAATGATTTGAAATTATCAAGCATACTGACTGTTAAATCGATATATTCCAATTTTTCTAGATCATCTGTGTTTAATACATTTAGAAATGTGACTTGAATGTCTTCTTTCATATAGTTATCAAAACCATTATTTGTAAGATGAACTATAAGTAAACGCTGAAGTCCTTCTTTTAATGCAAATTGAATTGATTTAAGTTTTTTTGTATATCTGATATGGTCTTTTATAACATCAGATTTAATCCCTTCTTCATCTATGATAGAAGATGGGAGACCAATCGTACTTAAAATCATTTTTCTTAAGTCATAAATTTTATCGCTCATATCATCGTAATTATTTTCTGAATTGAAATCTTCAGCGTTTAAATCACCTTTATCACCAAAATTTGGGATGACCTTAACTTCACCGACTTTAGATGAAATGGTTTTAATAATTTCTTCATCACTTTGGCTAGAATTTTTTATAGTAAGTGACTTATTTATCATTTTTTCAAACGTTTGTGCAATCTTCTGAGCGTCTGCTGGCTTAGTAGTTGAGGGAACATTCACAGAAACCAATTTAGTTGCTAATGAATCATTGATAAATCCTAATGGAATAATTGCTTCCAAAAACTTAAGTTCTTTTAAAAGACCATATACTGGATAAAGAATTGATTTTCCCATTCTTAGATAAATTATTTTATCACTTAACCCATCCATCTTTATCTTAATTCTACTGGATGGCATACTGAAATAAACCAGATTAGTTGGCTGAATAGTTTCAATTTTCTTTTTACCCATACTTAGAATATATGAAACATCTGAATCTCTAAAAACAGGGATATTTTTAGTTATATCTACATCATCATGTATGTTAAAAACACCCTTCTTATTTTCATTTTCAGAACCAAAACTATTGACATCTAATCTTAAGAAATATTCTCCATAATAGAGTAAATCTGCCGCAACATCAATAATAAGTTTTTGTATATTAAACTCATCAATAAAGTCATCAATTAGAGCTGTTGCAGCTTCATCAATTTCTCCTCTTGAATTATTAATTTTTACTTTAAATAGATTTGATTCATTTCCTGTTACATTTAATGCGTCATCTAGAATTCTGTCTACTATTAATTGACTAAAATAAAAATCCCTAATTGTGTCAATGTCACTTATTATACCACTTTTCGTTTTTGAAATATCCATAAATTTCACTAAGAGTTGTGAATTTATTGAACTTCCATTATTTTTTTGCATCATTATCTGAGCATCAATAGCGGGATCTACACCCATTTGAAAACCGAACATTTGTTGAGTAAGTCTATTAAAATTACTCGTTAATTCTGGAAATAGTGAACTAGCCATCTATTTCACTCTCTTTTATAAAAAACATTATGTGCTATCCTTTATATGTTATTTGAGTCTATTTAACTCATTAAAAAAAGTTCTCTGTGAACTCACCACTAACATTATCACCAAAGATTCTTTCAGCGAAATCAGATTCATCCATTTCATCTACAACATTGTTCAGTTCTTCAATAAAACTGTTATCTGTGTATGGAATGTATTCCATTTTTGTATTACAAATATATAATGCATTACAAACTGCATCGGCAATATCCTTTGAACCTATTGTACCATCAGGGAAAAAGTCAGGGTGATCAACCTTTTTTTCGTTTTCTTTCAAGAAAACTAATTCTTTATATAAAATCTTATTAAATGGCATATATAGTCTTCCTTCATTTATAGCACTTCTCATACCATGATATGGATCTTTTTTTCTATCAACGGAATTCATGATAGTTTCTATCCCTTGTTTTTGAAGAAGTTGTAGAGTATCTGTTGATTGGTAACTATCAGAAACTACAAAACTTATCCCTATTCCCATATTAACCAATTCAACAATAAATTCACGTATTTGCCATAATTGAAGTTGTTTTCCTTTTGGAGGTCTTATTCCTACTGCAAAATCAACCCAAACAATTTGTTCTACCATATCCCCTACGCCTTTGGTGTCATGAATATGTAACATTGCAAGACCAAATCTATCCCCACTAACTGCTATATCTATTCCAATAACTTTTTGGCTTCCTGGTTTAAAGCTATCAAGCATATCTTGTTGAAAAAAGTCTATTAATTTAGCATCTTCATCTAAAATAATTTCATCCATTTCACAAATTCTACTAAGTGAAAGAGATTTCTTTATTTTATCCTTAAATGGTATAAATGTTCTCACATCTGATACGGACATACCAAGTACATCTCGAATACCAGCGTAAATCTCACTCTCAAACTCCCCTCTATGCTCGATAGGAACATCATGAACCTTTGTGCTGTCTAACATTAAAGCACGCTTCAGGTCATCCTCTGAGTTGATTATAAATGGGTCTGATTGATAGTCACCTATGAATATTTTAAATGTCTCACCACAATATTTAGTTTTATGTTTTAGGATTTCAAATCTAGGAGCTGAAATAATCTTTATGTCTTGCTTATTAAATGAATTATCCTCTTTATCTTCAGCATTATCTATAATTGTTTGGATTAATGAACTTTCTGTCGTAGCCGAAGATATCATTGTGTAATGAGCTGGCCATTTGTTACCATCTATTAAAAAACGGGAGTTAATTCTATTATACATTTCTGTTACTAATGATTTAGAAGACCCTTTATTTATTTCTTGGTTAATTTCATCTGAACTTGCAGCATACACATTTTTACCAACCAAAGAGACTTTTCTTGAAATCATGTTTATATCGATATTATTTATAAACATAGAACTTCTAGTTTTTGTATTATTAAACTTTGACTTGAAAAAAGGTGAACTTCTTATAAAGTTTATTATTGGATCATAGTTTACTGATTCAACATTTTCTAATGTACTGTTTGTAAGTGTGAAATAAATTTTTGCAGATTTAGGGAGGCCAAATTTAAGTTGTGGTTCATCCATACAGAGTAATCTTGCTAAATCATACAAGAACATAATACTTGCTACTGTAGATTTACCGATACCAGTTGCGCCAGAGAAAACTACAACTTTATATTTATTGGTTTCATAAAATGGAGTTGGGTATATATCAACTAATTGGTCTCTCCAGTATGGGAAAACAGCCTTACCGAAATTAAGGCTATCTCCTAGGAAATATGGATCAGTGATGAATTTTTCTATTGTAGGTGGAGTTTCATTATATCCATTATTTCTAGCATATAGATTATATAAATGATCTATATCATGTGATGTTAATTCACCTAATTCTTCTTCATTAATGTCCATTATGACCTCTGTTATTTTTTTCTAAACTCTTTTGTTTTTTGCGCTGATTTTGCACCTTTTTTTCTTGCTGTTTTATTTGCTTTAGCTGTTTTCTTAGCTATTCTTGATAATTTTGGATCTTTTACTGTACATTTGAACTTAATTTTAGACCCTGAAGTTTTTACTCTCTCTGGTGTTTTATTTCCTGTGCATTTTGCATCTTTTTTTGCTTTAGCAATCTTTGCTGCAAGTTTTTTATGTTTAATGTCTCTATCAGCAACAACTGCTTCAGATGTGTCTTTTCCTAGAATCATTTTAACATATTGTTGTCTTTTCTTAGCTTTATCTTTTCCCATTCCAGGAACATCATTTTTTAAAAGTTTCAGACCACCTTGAGTTGGGTTAGCATCTGAAGGAGCAGCACCAAGATCACCAACTGATCCATCAGCTTCTAGTATTTTATAATTATCTTTTTCTAAATTTATTTCATATTCATTATCAAAATTATCTAGACCATACACATACACACCATCCGTATCTGACAAATCAACACTAACCTCTTTCCCATCAACATCAATCAAAACATACCCATTTTTCTTTTGAATTTGTTTCATTTTTTTCAAAGCATCACTTGCTCTATTTTCTAATATAAAAATCATGCCTATTCCTTATTTGAATTTAGCTTTTAAAAGATCCATAGAAGTTATGATATCAATTAATTTATTAATTTTATCTTTTTCCGGTATATTATAATCTGCATTTAGATATTCTTTAATCTGACTAGGTTTTAATGCTACAACCATTAATGCTCTTTGAAATTCTTTCATTTCATCTTGAAGTCTCACGCCTGTTGAAGTCTTCACTCCATCCATAACTTTATATAATGATTCCCATTCTTTTACTGAATTTGATTCTTTTAATTTAAATGTCTTTTTCACTTTCTACTCCCAAATTTTGTCTTTGTTTTTCTTGTGCTGTTTTTAGAAAACTCCCGTCACCTAATAACGCATTAAGGATACTTTGCATTTTACCACCAGATCCTTCATCTTCTTTTAATGATTCTTTAGAGTGCATGCTTAAAAGACTTGCTTCTAAATTCTCAAAATCAACATCTTTTCTTATTTCTTTCAACATTTTGAATCCATCTGATTTCATCATTCTAGTACTTGTATATAAAGTTAATAAATCAGATTTAGTCATTTCTTCTAGTGTTGAATCTTTGAAAAGTTGATCTTCTATTTTTGATAAGAATTTTTCAAGTTTAGTCATTTTCAATGCAGTTTGTTTACCGATATTTGCTAATGCAAGATCAATAACCATGTCAGTTGTGCTCACTTGTCCAACAATATCCTTTTCAGGTAATTTTTGGGATCGAACCAACTCTTCGGTTTGTTGTTCTAGATGTTCAGTAAGTGTAGAAATATCTGAATAATCAGTTATTTCATCCGCGGTTGTTTGACCAATTATTTCTTCAGCTTTGTTCATTTCTGAATCTATTACATCTATTATCAATTCTTTACTCATTAAAATTCTCCATTATGTGATTATTTAATGTTACCTTAAATATGGTAAATAATAGGGAATTGGAAATGGAATATTTAAAGTCAAAAGATATAAAACCACTTAGAGAAAAACTACATAAAGAACAGGATTTCATTTGTCCTGTGTGTGAACAAAAAACACCATTATCAGAAACTACTTTAGATCATCAACATAAGCTTTTTAAAGATCAACCACTTGGTGAAAACGGTGCTGGTTTAATCAGGGGAGTTTTATGTAAACAATGTAATTCTGTAGAAGGAAAAATTTTTAATTCTTTAAGAAGAATGGGAATGCATAAAAAGGATATATCATTTTCTGAAATTCTAAGAAATTTAGCTGATTATTTAGAGAGAGATAATTTACCACTTGTCCATCCAACTGAAATCCCAAAAGAACCAAAAATAAAGAAGACATGTTATAATAAATTAAAAAAAGTATGTACAGTGAAGATGCCAGCTTATCCAAAAAGCGGAAAGCTGACAAAAGAGTTAGAAAAACTATTTATAAGATTCAATGTTGATATTGAATATCTTAAATCTTAGTCTAAGTTATAATTATTTTTTAGGAAATCTATAAAATAATCACCAAATGATTTAACTGAGTCATTAATAAATTTCTCTAGAGTATTATAATTTTTATTTAAGATTTTATCATATTTTTTAGAAATAGATACATCATAAGGTAATTCATCAAGAATGTATTCAAAATTGTCTACTCTTTCCTCAAATTCTTCATCTAATGGTCCGATTTGAGCGATATCTGCTAAATCTGCTTCAACATCATCAATCCAATCTTGAACTTCTTGAATATACCCATCATCTTCGTTTGGGTGAACTTCAACCGCTCCTGTACCTTTATACATAGCTTCTTCCCAATCATCTAGAAGAATATATCCACCTTGTCTACCATCATATCCAAAAACACTAATCCCAAATTCTGATTTAAGAGATTCTTCGAGGTCTTCTCTTCCCATATTGTAATAATCTTCAATATAGAATTCTAAATCAGATTCTTCTGTGTCTTCACCTAGAATTGATTTAACTTCTTCCATATCATAATTTAAATATGTTTTTACGTTAAATTCTAATTTAGCACCAGCTTTTTCACCATAATGCCCATACCAACCCGAATCCATTGGGTAATCCATTGCTTCCACCCAAGTATTCGCTTGTTCTACTTCTTGTTTGTACCGTTTAGCCAATTTTTTTGGAAAGTACTTTAATATGTCTTGTACTTTACTTTCTTGTATTATTTCTCTTATCATTAGACAACCTTTTTGAATTTATTATATTTAATTCTTATTAGTCAATAAAGAAATATCATTTTTCCACATTTGTTTTTCAGATGTATTTTCTATTATTTCTAATTCTTCTTTTGTTCTTATGATTTCTTCATATAAACTATCTTTTTTCTCTTTTGTTAGTGAAAAAATAGGCATGTTAAGAAGAAAGTCATAACTACCATCTTTTTCTGTGATACCCTTTGTATTCTTAATTTGATCTATTATGTTTTGTTTATTTTTATCATTCACTATTATCTTTTCTTCTATAATAGATTTCACAAATATGAATTTACTCGCAAGGATTTTTAGTGTCTCTTTCTTAATATCAATTAAGCTTTGTTTTCTTAACTCATAAGCCTTTTCTCTAACTTTCGCATATGCATAAAATACATCTTCTATTTTTTCAAAAACACTAATTTTATTATGTTCATTTACACAAGTATAATTCTCATATATAGAATCAATTAATTTTAATTTAGAATAAATCTCATCGTCTGTTAAAGATGAGAATTTTCTTGTAACCTTAATCGTGAAGTTGAAATTCTCACCACTAGATCTATCTTTATAATCTTGGATAATTCCATCTTCTTCTAATTTATTTAAAACTTTTTTATATTTCTTAAGATCATAACTTATTGGCAACTCTGTTATTTTTAATTGAGTTGAATTTATTCTTTCAAAAACACCATATACTTTCCATTTATTATGACTTTCACCTTTTAGAACTCTACCTTTAAATCCTCTCCAATTTGGCTTAGGAGCTTTAAAAACGCCAGTTTCTATATATTCTAAAGTTGATTTAAGAATTTCATTAAGGGGTCTTGCGTATATCTTTTGAGCAAATCCTGTACTGATTCCATCAGTACTACCATTAATAAGAATTATCGGTAAAATTGGTGTAAAAAATCTAGGTTCAATTTCTTCCCCTTCGAATATTTGTTTTGTTAGAATTGGTAAATCATCCTTTAAGAATAGTTTTTCTAAGTAAGTTTCACCTGATGTAAAAATGTATCTGTCAGCAGAAGCCTCATTTATGAGTCTCTTTCCAAAGTTTCCTTCGGCTGTTAAAAGCGGTATATTATTTGTGCCAACATAACGTTTCGCCATACCAACTATTACACCTGCTAAATTATCTTCACCATGTAAATATTCAGTCAATTCAGAAACTGTACTTTTTAACCTAGAAACCTTTACATCATTTTTTATATTCTTTTTTAAGATGGTATAAATTACTTTTCTTCCAGAGTTCTTAAGACCATCGGTATATGATGCTATCTTTCTAATGTTGTCATAACTAGAATGATCAACATAATCAGTTTCGAAAAACGTACTAATCTTCATTTTTTATCCTTTTACTTATTTCACTGAATTCAACAAATTCATAATTATTTTGGTCGATGTTTACGTTAAAATACCTTTCATCATTGATGTTTTCTAAATGTAAATGACCATGTATGTTAAGTTTTCTTTTTCTAAATTCTTGTGGGTGTATTGGACAATGACTAACCCAATTATTTTTGTAACAAAATAAAGGGAGTTGCATTTCGAATCTATTTTCAGATGGTTTCACATGAATAGAACATTTTTCATATAGTTTTAGGCTATCGTGATTCCCCATGACTATTTTTATTCTACATTTTGCACGTTCTTGTATTTCATCAAAAACTTGTTGAAATGAATGGTCGCCTTTATCATCAAATAAAAAATCACCTAATGAATACAATACATCACGTTTCCCTAATTCAATGATTTTGTCTATCATGTATCTATGATGCTGTTTAGATGTAGAGAATTTAGTTCTATATTTAAATATCGCTTTATGACCAATATGTAGATCAGAAGTAAAATAAACCATTAGAATAATACTTCAGAAAAAATTACTATAAAAGATATGATCATAATTATGAAAACAAATGAAAATAAATACCAAAAAGGTATAACAACACCAAATATAATGACTGAAGTCACCATTAGAACAGTCATTAATAGAAAATTAACTAAATTCTTGACATGTAACATATAAATCCTTTCTATATAATATTATACTATAATAACAATTAATTAAAGCTTAATGATATCAAAGTCATTTTTAAGAATCATTTTCTTTCTATCATCTGCTCTTTTTTCATTCAACCAAGAATCTATCGTTTCATTTGCTTGTTCATCATACTCGAATAATTCTATCATATTTTCTAATCCATCTGTTTTAATGATATGAGCTAAACCTTTGTCAGTATGTGTTCCTAGACCTTTAAAATACTTAATATCACCTTTCAATGTGTGTGCTTGAGATATCTCATAAACCCATTTTACTGGCATCTTATTTTTCATAACACTCATAATTGGTGTCTTAAAAAATCCAGTTCTTTTATTTACCATATAATCTGGAAAATATTTATTCATGAACCCTATGATCATTCCCTTAATTTTATGACCATCTAAATCAGCATCTGTTGCTGAAATTATATATTCGTAACCTTCATTTTTTATGATAGTATAAAGTTCAGAAAGTTCTGGGTTTTTTAAGAATTTGTCATGAGTAGATTTATGTACATTTAATGGAACTCCTTTTAATTCATAATAACCTATAAATTCTCTTCCTAATGCACTTGAAATACCACCAGAAGCTGAAGCTCCTTCACATAAGAAAAGGTATTTACGTTTCCCAGTTGCAGGCATATATTTATCACTTGTTATTTTCTTTTTTGGTTTATCTAGAGCTTTCAATTCAGCTCTTTTTTTCATTTCTTCTTTAATTCTATATAATTCTATAATTGGGTCAATGATTGTTTTATTTTTTAAAACTTTTTCTGCTACTGATTTAAAATCACATCCTTTAAAATACTCATTAACTTCTTTAGTAGAGTTTGTTAATTTTTCTTTTGTTTGTGTTTCATATCTTGGGTTTTCAAAATCTCTCATGATAGTAACAATAAAAAGTTTATTTTTAACGTCAGCAGGCTTAATGTCTTTATATTTTTTAATAAGCTTTTCCCGAATAACTGGAACTATTGCTTCTGTAATTACCGTTAAGTGTGTACCACCAGAACTAAGAGTTAATCCGTTCATGAGAGTGAAATGTTTAAATTCATCTGTGTCTGAATTAAAAATCCCTATACTGTATTTTTCTTTATCAATTATTACACCATTAGACCCGAATTTTTGGATAAATTCTTTCGCATTCATATGTAATTTATGATTATTCATTTTGAATTCAATTTTTGGATAAGCAACACTTAAATTCAGTATTCTTTGCTTCATTAACTGAATATATACATCTTCTATTTCTTTAATATTAAATCTAGAAAAATCAGGAACCATTCTTACCTTAGTCCCTTTCTTTTTAGAATTTGATATTTTTGTTTCAATTGTTTCGTTGTTATCCTTACACTTAACAACACACATTTTAGAACCATCAGAAGTAGTACCTATGAATTCTTTCGAAAAAACAGAAGCAATCATAGAACCTACTCCGTTTGTCCCAATAGTTGTTGATGATTTTGTATCATCAAAGTTAGAACCTGCCCTAGCATGTGTCCAAGCAAGTTCAGGTTGGTATAGTTCACCATCTGGAGTTTTTACTTTTTTAACCGGAATCCCTCTTCCATTATCTGAAATCTCAAAATAAGATTTCGTCATTTTGATGTCTATTTTATTTGCAAATTTACCATCAGTTCTAACATATTCATCCAATGTATTGTCTAAAAGCTCATTGAACAATTTCATTAAACCTGAAATATATGTAATTTCCGTTTGTCTAAATAGACCATCTGAGAAAATATATTCTGTTCTTTTTTCTGGTGAAACGCTTCCAATATACATAGATGGTCTTTTAAGTATATGTTCACGTTCACTTAATTTAACAATTACTTGATCTTTCATTTATTCACCTTTTAATTTTTTACGCATGTACATCTAGAATATTACTTAAGTCTGCTTTAGGTAACATTGATTGTTTTTTAAGTTCATTTAATTTTTCTATTGAATTATCAATTACTTCATTTAACACAGAAATCTCTAAATTTTTCTGAGCTATTATATATTCACATTTTTGAAGATCTTCTTCTATATACATAATTCTAGAATTTTTATCTTTATTACTGTCTAAAAGGATTTCACACTCTTGTTTCTTATGTTCCAACTCAATACTAATTTCATATCTTTCTTTCTTAAGGTCAAGTATTGTTTTCTTTTGCGAATTTATTAATTCATTGTCTTTTTGAATAGTTGACTTTAAACTTTCTACATATTCATTCGTAGAAGATCTTTTTAATGACTCATTTTCTTCCTTTAACTGTCTGATTTCCTCATTTTTTCTTTCTATGAGTAATTCTATCTCAGTAAGTTGTGCTTGAGTGATTTTAAGATTTTTATTAAACATTTTAATCCTTTATTTTATATAGTATATTATAACGTAAAAAGCATTAAAATATACTTAATTTTCATTTTGCCGTTTAATTAATTTAGCATCTTGAACTACCTCATTAGATAAAATATATTTTCCAGAATATTTCTTGTAACCAACTTTCCCTAAAAATTCTTGAAATTTACCCCAACCGATTAAAGAATTAATTTCCTTTATATCTTTCATAGTAAATGTTTGTTTTAATTTTATTGAATTAGTTTTTAAAGAAAGCATATAGTTAAATTCTTTAATTTGATTCTTATTGACTATGTCTTCTGAAACTATGTAGGAAATTAATTTCTTAAGGTCAGCTTCCCCTCTTGACTGATAAAGGAAAAGTTTCTTAATCTTTCTTATATAAGTAAATTTACTTTTAATTTCAGTTTCTGTTATCCTAGCTAATTCTTTTTCAGAAATCCTATCATTGAAATGCACTTTTATTTCAGACATAAATTTCAATAAACGTTCTTTATCATTAGTAAGGTAATTTCTTTCAGCATACATGTCTAACATACCGTCACTATACTCTATTACATCAATGGATTTCAACAATTCAATCATTTTCTCACGCTGTTTTTCTTTTAACTCTTGATTGATTTTCTTCATATCCACTTCACAACATTTTCTTTCAACTAAGATAGGTTTATTTTTCACCTGATGTTGCAATAGTAATTTAAAACTATGTCGGTGGTCATTTTCTAATTTATTGTAAATAATCTCTATTACATTTATAAATTCACCAGTTTCACTCAATGTAAAATCACCATTTTCGTCAATACCGATTAATAATGAATTCTTTGTTTGTTTATAAAACTTCGAAATATTGTTCTTAATTTCAGAATTTAGTATCTTATAATCTGTTTCTAGATATCTTTTTCTATCATGTAAGAAAATGTGAATATTTTCTGCTTTTCTTGATCTTCGAATCATTTGAATTGAACTAATTACATCAGCTGTATTCCCTTCGTCATAATGAAAGTGATGTGAACATTTATTTAAAATACTAACACCAACCGTCAGTGTTGGCGTATAAACAAGTACATTCCATGAATTATGACCTTCTTTTTCAAATTCTTTAAAAATTAGTTCTCTATCAACTTCTGATGTTTCAGAAGATAAACTCATAACACTTAAGCCCTTGGATTCTAACACATATATCAATGCATCAGCCATAGATTTAGAAGTACATGAAACAGAAACCTTTTTTCTTTTTCCTCTTTCTTCTAGTGAAGTTTCAATTACTTTTTGAAAAAATGTTTCTTTATCTGGGTATTCGAATATTTTGATATCTTCTCTAAACTCATTGTTAATTAAGAATTTAGGTTTAGTTGTTATAAAATTATCCTCATCACCATATAAAAATGCGTCAGCTATTACACATAATTTAGTTTTTAACGCAAATTGTAATTTTACTTTATTTAGATTAGAATAATCTGACATATTATTTCTACTATGTATCATTAAGCTCATAAATTCATCTAAAATCACAACTTCAAAATCTCTTAATGAATATTTCCATAAGCTTTCTAATTGCACTACAAGAGAATTTCCTATCTTATAATCACCCTCACTGTAAAGTGGAATATTGTATTTTTTCTGAAAATCTTTCGCTACCGTTACTCTATTTGTAACCATTAAAACTGGCAAATTTCTTTCATGTGATTTTTTAATTATTTCACTTATAATATT
>Ga0256843_1000613_pt1 | contig 30132 bp, 20 predicted proteins | sample AlvinellametaG_FD_191572 | JGI IMG/M metagenome (GOLD analysis project Ga0256843, IMG submission 191572) | Pompeii worm associated microbial communities from hydrothermal vent at the East Pacific Rise, Pacific Ocean - Alvinella | ecosystem: Host-associated > Annelida > Integument > Unclassified ...
AAGTGCCAAATATAAAAAGATATGTGGCAAATATTATCTCTCCAGGTACCAATTTTGAGTATCAGACAGAAGCTCAAGAGAATAATATTGTCTCTTTGAATATTGATAAAAACCAAGATATATATTCAGTTGGCTATTCGGCTATTGATGTTACTACGGGTAAAACGGTGGTTAATGAGATTCACTCTACTCGTGATGATAAAACTTACGCCTTGGATGAAGTCTTTAATCTGTTGCAGACCTATAACACAGCAGAGGTTGTCTTATCTTTAAAAAGTAAAGAGATAGATAGAGAGTGGTTAAGTAGCTATCTGGAACTGGGACAATTTCACACCTCTTATAACGAAAAATCCTATAAAATTGCTTATCAAAATGAACTTCTCTCTAGAGTATATGAGATTAACTCATTTCTCTCTCCTATAGAGTTTTTAGATTTAGAACGCTACCCCTATACCACCGAAGCTTTGGCTATTTTGATTGAATTTATTATAGAGCATGATGAGGCGATTATTGCCAAAATGAACCGACCTATCTTTTTAGGTGAGAGACGATATTTATATTTGGGAAATAACGCATTGGAGCAGTTGGGAGTAATCTCTAGAGATGCTTCAGAGATTACACTTATTAAGCTTATTAGTAAAACCTCTACAGCCTTTGGTAAACGGCTTTTAAAAGAGAGACTTTTATCTCCTCTGTTGGATAAAAGTATTATTGAAGAGCGATATGCACTTACTCAAAAGCTTATGCCTTTAAGTGATAAATATGAGACCTATCTGAAAAATATTTATGATTTAGAGCGTATTGTTCGACGTATTAAACTTAGAAAACTACATCCTGTTGAGCTAACCTATGTTGATATGTCTCTGGAGTCTATTATTAAACTTTTAAGTGATGCACAAAAGAGTGGTGTGGTTTTTGATGAAAAGCTGGTCTCAGAAGTACAGAGTTTTAAAAACTATCTGAGTAAAAGTTTTAACCTCTCTATTTGTGCTAAATTTAGAATTGAACAGATTAGTGACAATATCTTTGAACGTGGTATCTATCCAACAATTGATAGCATATTAGAGAAACAGAGATATGAGCTAAATAAGCTAGAAGCTGTAATGCAACATATTGATAAGCTATTTGATAAAGAGAAATTGAATAAAAATGCCAACAGCTCCTATTGTGATTTAAAATATCTAGAGAGTGAGGGTTACTCCATCACTATGACTCGAAACCGTTTTAATCTTGTTGAAAAAGAGTTAAAGAGTTCCTTTATTACCATTGATAAGAAACACTACTTCTTTAAAGATTTCTACTACAAACAGCTCAAGAGCGTAGTCAAGATAAATGCACCTTTTTTTGAAGAGATTACACAGAGTTTTGAGAGCAATAAGGTAAAGCTTGTCTCTATGGTTAAAGAGCGATATATCGAGAGCCTCGATGAGATAGAGAAGCGTTTTTCAAACTTAATTGATGAGCTTATTGTGCTTATTGCCAATATTGATGTGGCTATCTCCAATGCGAAATGTGCAAAAAGTATGAAACTAACCTGTCCAACTATTGTGGGTGGAGAGAGTGGTTTTGAAGCAATAGGATTACGACACCCCATTATCGAAGCAAATGAACAGAGTGGTATCTATGTACCTAATGACATCTATTTGGGTTCAAGCATAGAAACAAAACATAAACACATCACCCTTTTGGCATCTGAAAATCAAGAAGTTAATGGAATTTTACTCTATGGGATTAACTCTTCGGGAAAATCGTCACTTATGAAGAGTATTGGTCTCTCAATTGTACTCGCTCAAGCTGGTTTTTTTGTCCCTGCTAAAAAGTTAAAAATAGGACTCTATGATAAGCTCTTTACCCGTATTGTCTCGGGTGATAATCTCTATAAAGGGTTGTCGACCTTTGCTATAGAGATGATGGAGTTAAAGAACATCTTTAATCGTGCTACCAAACGAAGCTTGATTCTAGGAGATGAAATTTCACAAGGGACAGAGACCGAATCGGGCTTGGCAATTGTGGCTGGGTCTATTTTGAAACTGCTTGAATTAAAATCAACCTTTATTTTTGCTACACACCTGCATCAACTTAAAAATATTGAGGTGCTACAGAAGATTAAATCATTGGTACTTCTGCATCTAGAGGTTAAATATAGCCAAGCTGATGACAGTCTCATTTATAATAGAAAATTACAACTGGGAATGGGAAGCTCTCTTTATGGATTGGAGTTTGCAAAATCGCTTCATATGGATAAGAGTTTTTTAAATAATGCCTATAAAATTCGTGAGGAGATTATCGGAAAACATTCAGAATTAAAAACATTAAGCAAAAAGAGACAGAGCAGATACAATAGAAATCTATATGTTACAAAATGTGCCTTATGTGATGAAAATGTTGAAGATGTCCATCATATTCAAGCTCAGAATCAAGCTGATAAGGAGGGGATGATAGGACATATTAATAAAAATCACAAATATAATCTTATTCCTTTATGTAAGAAGCACCATAATATGGTGCATAAAGGAAAAATTCATATTTCTGGTTTTGTTATGACCTCCCAAGGATTAAAGCTTCACTATGAAGAGTTTTAAATAACTTTATATGTTACTTTTTGAATCACTCTCTTTTTTTACGCTCTTTTGACTCTTGCTATTTTCCCAATTTTTACACGATATACCGTTAAGATTGGCGAAAATAACAAAAGGAATAACGATGAAATTTAATTCACTTATCATACTTTTTACCAGCGCTCTTTTTGGAGTTAGTTCATATACTCTATTAGAAAACAGTGATTTAGCCCTACTCATTTTGTTGACAGGAGCAATATTTTTTTATATATCAAGAAAAAATACCCATAATAGAAAAGAGAATTTAAATATTATACGAGATGAAAATAAGCTCTACTTCTACCTTAGTGATGATTTACTCTTTTCGGTAGATTTACCAGCAAATAAATCCATTTCAGACACCTTACGAGAGGCAATAAATAGAGAGATTGCCACCATTACAAATATGACACGAAAAATATGTTTTATCAACTTTAGAGAAGATGCTCTATTGGATGAACTCAATGATAAGTTACTATCTAGAAATCTTAACAAAAGCCCATAAAATCGTTATATAGTCCTCTTTTAAAATTAAAAAATCTTTCTATAGAGGGCTATAAAAAATGAGATAAAAGTGGGTTGATTGGTATCTCTATTGAAGCATAAAGCATTAAAATTTAAATCAAGATTTTTTTACAAGCCATTAAGAATTAAACTTTAACTATAATCGAAACATGAAAGCCATAGAATTTGTAAATCACTCAAAAAAGATAGAGCATATTATAAAGGGATTTACCCTTACCCGTTCACTCTTTGTCTCATCACTACTGGTTGGAGAGAAATATACAGGAAAAAGAGTACTGATAAAAAGACTCTTTCCCAATACTATCTCGGTAGATGCCTCTAAAAAAGATGAACTTCTTTTGGCACTAAAAAATAACAGCGAGATTATTATCTATAATTTCGAAAAACTGCTCAACTGTGATGATTTAAATTTTGAAAACAAACGTATTATCGCCATTGCAAACTCAATAAACAACAGTGCTAAAGTTGAAAAAAGATTTGCCTTTATCTATAAAATGCCCAACCTAGAGGAGCGTGAAGATTTAGAAGAGCTTATTGCCTATTTTAAACAGCAGATAGAGCAAGAGTTGATGGTTGAGAGGGATATTGAACTCAATAGAGAGGAGTTGGATTTCTCTTTAAATATGAAATCTCTAAAAGCCTCTATCTATAAGCAACTGATGAGTAAGACATTGACCTCACAAGATATAGAAGATATACTTTTTGAATATCTCTTAAAAAATATAGAGGGAAATAATGCCTACAGAGACAATCTTTATCTTTTTGAGAAACCTCTAATAAAGGCAGGTCTACAGACCTATAAATCACAACTAAAACTCTCGAAAGTGTTGGGGTTAAATAGGAACACCTTACGAAAGAAGATACAGGAACATGAAATCTATTGATTTTAAATTTTTTATTGAAAATGACTCCAATCCATTTATTCTCTTTTCTAATGAGGGAAAAATTGTCTATCTTAATAACTCTGCCGAGATTCTTATGGGGTCTTGTAATCATAAAGAACTCTTTAAACTTGCCCTCTCTTCTGCTCCTAAAAATTTTGGTTACAATAAAACAGCCATCGACCTCTCTTTTGGCTCTTTTGAGTTCTATGGTATCAATGTTCTTTACGAGAACGAAGATTATATAGGGATACATCTCTATAATAAACCGATTGCAAAGATAGATGATGAGACACTCCTTGAGGGGTATACTCTAACCAATTTAAACCTTCTACTTCAAGCCAATATCGAACTTTTTGATATACACTACGAGGGTGAAATTAAGCTCTTGACCGATTATGATATACCTCAATTACAGATACATCAAAATAATTTTTCTATGCTTTTGCGACATATCTTTACACAGTTTGAGAAGACAAAAAAGATAAACATTATAATGAAAATTAAACTGGGAGAGCGTATTGTGGTCAAAGAGAAACGCTACTCTATTATTCTTCTACAGATTGAAAGTAACCGAAGAGATAATAGACAAGATAGAGAGATAGAGCTTCTTGCATTTAAAAATCATATTAATATTCACTTTAAAAAATCTGCCACAATTTTAGAGATACCTGCTATTTTTTGACAATATCACCCCCAAAAGAGGATGATATTATTAAAAAGTTATCTTTTAAAGCGTTTTATAAAGCTCTTGCTCTCGTGCAATAAATACTTCTGCTAAAAAACCATAAGCTTCTGCCCATGCATCCATAACTTCAGGAGTTGCACCCTCCCCCAGAACACTCTTAATCGCTTCCAAAAGTGCTTCACCAACCCATGGATAGTGTTCTGGTAATACATTGGTCTTAACGTGAATCATTGCAACTTTATCAATTCCCTTCTGTAAACTCTCTAACTTATCAATATTTTCAGCATAGGCATAGACCATATTTGCCAATTTTTTATACTGGTCAGCTGTTGCATTTTTAAAAAGTGCTTCTGCCTCAGGATGCTTTTTAAATAAAAGAGGATACATTGTTGCAGTAATCTCTTCTGCTTTCTCTTTTAAAAGAGGGGCTGTTGCCTTAACCAGTGCTTTTGTTTTGTCTGTCATATTCTATCCTTGTAATTTTTTAACCAAGACAATATAACAGATAAAGTGTTAAACTAAAATTGGTACCCCAAACTTAAACCATAAAAAGGTTGAGATAGAGCGTTAATCCCCTTGGTATAATCAAAAGTGGCTGTTAAAATATCTCCACCATTGAATGAACCAGAAATCCCCATAGAGAGTGAAGTTCCTACAGTATAACTGTTATTAATTGCCAATCCAAAAGTAGCAAAAGGTCTTAGAGAAGTGTGTAGTGTATCTTTTGATGATGTTCCTATTGAAAACTGTGTTCCTACCTCTATAAAATCGTTTGGTAGTAGGTTTTCAACGGTAGAATTGTAACGATTATGATTAATGTAGCCATTAAATCTAATATCAGGATAACCTGTTCTAAGCAGATAACTTCCCATTAATTGAAGATGTTCTCGTGTACCTATCTCTCTTTTATCTTGAAACAGATAATCACTCTTTTTATAATTCAAACTTATCTGAATAGATTGTGTCAGAAATTTACTTAGTGTTAACTCTTGACTACTCTCCATACCATTAATTTCAAGATAGGGAGTCTCTTTTGTTGGATTTTGATATTTAGAAATGATTCCCACATCTAAGCCATTAAAACTATATTTTAGACCAATTAAAGTAGATATAAAGTTCTCTTTGGAGCTATTTTGAGAGAGTGATGCTCTCCATAAAAATCGCTTATAACTATTTTTTAAAAGAAAAGTGAATCTACTATTAGAACGATTTCGTTTCTCCTCATTAGTATAAGTTTGATATGAAAAAAGAAGCTCCGACTCCAACCCTTTATTTAGATTCCATCTGTAAGAGAGTCTATTCCCTAGAGCAGAAAGATTGGGGTTTAACTCTCGATAATCCAGCTGAAATGAAGCTTTGGGATAGTCTCTATTAATCATATGGTTATAGAGCTTAAACAGCTCAACATCTTGGCTATTCTCATTCATTCCTTTAAAAGCCAAACTGTATGCCCCTGCTATATCACCAATATCTAATGATGCCATAACTCTATCTCTAAAAGGTAAAATAGAATACTCTTTTAAAAGTTGTTGCTTAAGTCGATTGTTTTTTAAACTCATCGCCAAATAGAGATTGAGCCATGGAAGATTAATATGGTTTTTGATAGCCAAGTATCGAACCATTGCAGAGCTTTGATTATGGGTGTACCACCCAATTTTCATCTCTAACAAATCTTTTTTAGAGAAAAGTGATTTAAACCTTTTAAAGTAGGTTATTCTCTTCTCATAAGGGGTTTTAAATCGAAGAGCCAAGCCAAGATAGACCCGAGCAAACGCCTTATCTTTCAAGAGCTTTGGTGAGGAGTTGACCATCTTATTAAGTTTAGAGAAAAGTTGTAATCGTATACGAGTTGCCCCTGCTTCTCTATCTTGAAGTTCCAATAAATCGGCATAGACTACTTGATACTCTATCTTATCACTATTTTTCAAAAGAGGTTTTAACCACTTTAATGCCAAATCACTCTTTTGAAACTTAAGGGCTGTTATGACAGAGGGAAAACCAACACGATTTTGCAATCTTCTATCTTTAATCAAAAGAGCCAACTCCTTTTTAAGGGGTTTAATCAACTCATTATCCAACAGAAACCACAAATAGGCTTGATGTATAGAGGCATCTTGAAAATTAAGTGCCAAGGCTTTTTTATACTCACGCATCGCCATTTTTCTATGATTTAACTTTATATAATAGTTCGCTAACGCGATATGATATTGAATGTTCTTTTCAAAAGAATCTCTATCTTTTGGAGTTAATGTTTTTAAAAGTTTTTCAATTGCCTTGAAATCTTCTCGTTCTAAATATTGATAAAATAGTGATGTAAGATAGACTCTCTTTTTACTCTTTTTCCACAATTTCTCATAGATATAGGGCAACCGTTTTCCTCTATTTAATACACTCTCTAATTTTATTAATTTATCATAATTCCCATATGCCAAACGATTCTGCTCTTCAGCCCTCCAGAGATGAGTAAAAATATAGGAATAGTCTCTCTGTAACCAACCCAAATCTAATAAGCGTTTATCCTCTTTTAACTCTTTAGCATAGGCATAAGCCTCTTTATATTTTTTAAGTGCAATAAGTTTTTTAACGGACAAATCATGAAGCGTTTTATCTATTCCATAACGTTTTTTAAATCTTTTATAGAGTTTCAATCCCTTTTTATAATGACTATTTCTGTAACTAAAAAGAATTGCCTCTTTCTCTATTTTTCTATTCTTACCCCCATTCAATATTGTTGTAAAAAATACTTCAGCTTCAGCTATTTTTCCTGTATAAATATAATATTCAGATAACTTCTCTACACTTGTATAATCTCTATTTTTAACATTTCGACTATAAATTTCTCCTAAAATCTCATAAGCATTATTAAGTGTACATGAGTTTAAAATATAATACTCATATTTCAAGTTTCCATATTTTCGATACCCCTCAATATTCAAATCTATCACATCTTGCATCTTTCCTAACCAGAGAGAGAGTTGAATGTTCTTATCTAACCATGCGATGGTATTAAATTTGTTTTTAGCAAAATGGGCAATCTCCAATGCAGGAAGAAGCTCTTTATTGTAGGTTAAGCTCTGAATAGCAAGTGTCGTTACATTTTCGTCAAATCTGTTTCTATATTCTCTAAATGCTGTTTTAGCAAAAATACCTGCCCCTTTAATTTCTCCAACTTGCAACAGACTTTTTAATAAAAAAGCAATATCAGAAGAGTCCAAATTAATACTTTTTTGATAGAGTCCAACCAGTTTTAATATATCCTCTTTTGGATGCTTACTGCTCTGTGTAATCATATAGAGTGCTATATTAAAATATTTAATTTTTTTCTCTTTTGTCTCCTCTAAGAGAAACATCTTTTCTATTAGAATTGTAGCCTTTTCATAATTTTTATGTTTTAAAAGCAGACTCAGTGCATAATGATTTAACTCCTCTTCAAACTCAGGATACTCCAAAAGATGTAACAAGTAACCATAGGCATCCTCTTTATACTCCAGTGCCAAAGCTTGAATAAAAGCATCTTTCTCGAAATCATAATTAATCAACTCTGGTCGCTCTTTTAAAAACCCTTTTAGCGAAACATATTTCAATTTTTTAAAATCAATCTGCGTCGATTCTGCAAAGAAAAATGTATAATCAGGATTCTCTTCTGTTCGCTGAAAATAGTGATAAAGTTTCTCTTTTAACTCTGCTAAGAGTTTATTCTCTCCTGTTTTAAAATAGAGCTTTTTCATTAAAAGATATTCAGATTTATAGAGTTCATTTAAACTCTCTTTATCCTTTATACTCTTTAAAAGCTCTCGGGTAAGATACAATGCTTTTCTAAGCTTACCTGTATACTCATAATTTTCAATAAGAATCTTTTTAATTCTTAAACTATTGGGATAGTAGAGCAACATACTCTCTAAATAGTTTATAGAGAGGTTTCTATTTTTACTTTTTCCTTCAATAATCTGGTCAAGATTCTCTTTCGGAAAAAGTAGATAGAGTACAAAAGAGAAGACAACAACAACTCCTACAATCTCTCTAAAAGAGAGTATCGAAGAGCTACTATCACGATTATTGACACTGGTATACAATCTCTATCCCTCTTTTTTTCGACTTTAACAATACTCTATTCTCTTTTTGATACTCTATTTTAAAATCTCTTGGAGAGACCAACGCACACCCTTTTGGTTGATAGAAAGTCGCCTCTAAATCAACATTGGAGTTAAGCTTAAAAGAGACGCTTTTCGAACTTAAAAAAGTGACTGACTCAACCCAACCATTAGCATCTATAAGATAAGGAAATGTTCCAGATTTTCCCAATTGAATAGAGTGGTTCTCTCTACTATCTAGAGTAATATAGGTTGAGTGATTATTATAATTAAATCCTGCAACACCTCGACTCTTTTCTACCTCTACAGTTACCTCTTTATCGAAACGAACTGTTCTTAAGAATCCACTATTTCGAATCTCATAGCCTTGCTCTATTTTTGCTATTGCCGTGGAGTAGAAACCCTGTGCTTTTTTAATGTATTGTGAAGCATAGAGCTTAGATGTTTTCTGTTTAATAGCCCAACTATAAACCTCATCAAGTGCTTTAATAGATGCTAACTTAGAGCCTGAATAGAAGTGATAGTAGATATTAATAGGTTTTAATCGTCTGGGTTCTTCGGTCATTTTAAATGTCTCAATAGCATCTCGATAACCCCAAAATGGTCCCAACCAATCATGCGTATAGACATTCTCATTCTGCTGAGCTGTATAAATCTGCCAATACTCATCACGCTGTAGACCAAAAGGTGCAATATGACTTAACCATGGGTCAGATTTTTTAATGGTGGTATCTCCACCATTCATCCCTAAAATACCATTACGTTCAGTATATGCCAAAACGGCTCTTGTTGGTAGACAATCTCCACTCCAAAAAAGTACCCGATTTTTCTGTTTTGATAAAGGTGCAAAAGAGAGTGCAAAATCAACACTTTTAATCGTCTCTCGTTTTAGACTAAAGTGATAATTTGGCAAAGGAAGATGGTACTCTTCTTCAGTCTGTTTATTGATTTTTTCTTTATCTTCTAAATAGTTTCTTCTCATAAATACCTTATCAACTTCTCCCCAAAAAAAAGGATGCGAAAGGGTGTGGCTGGCAGGTTCTATCCAAGGAATTGCATAGAGTTTTCTCGCAATTTTTTGCATTCTTTTGCTTAGTTTTGGATAGAGTCCAATAGTATCTACCTCTCCTTGAATCAAAGATACTGTTTGTGGTATTTTATACTTTTTATAGATATGCTCTATTAGATACTCTGTGGCAAATAGTTTTGGTGCAATACGCACACTTTCCATAAAGCCATCACCATCGACATGAACAAATAGTATTCGTCTACCCGATTCTGTTGTGGGGTCAGGTACAGGAATAGTATTTAAATCCAAAGCATCTTTAAAAAACTTAAAAGGGTCAATTGTCCAGAAATTCTCATCTCCTATCGTATGTAAAAAAGAGCCATGCAGTGCATATCCACCCCAAGAGGTTAATGCAATGGGTACACTCTTTTCACCATTTTTATAATATACAGTCAGTACCTCTTGAGCATCTTTTACATGTAAAAGCTCCTCTTCATACTCTATCGAAGCTGGAATTTCATAAGCACTATAAGGGTATTCATAGCGACTCTCTACCAAATCTAAAAATCCGTTATGATTTTTACTATACTCAAGACCAAATGTATTTAAATTAGAAGCTGTTTGTTCAAAAAGAAGCCTATTTAGAAAAAGTATCTTTATCTTTTTCTCTTTCAAACCTTTTGCCCACTCAAAAATCTTCTCACTATTTTTTGTCTTTCCCTCACTCCAGACAATAACTGCATGATATTTATCCTCTACCCTTTGTGGTAAATCTTGAGTAGATAGGTCATAGAGGATGGGAACATAACCGTAATACTCCAGAGGCATGGATGCTAAGAGATGCACATCTGAATAGACAGAATTTTTATCTTTAAAAAGAGACTTATTAAAAAGAATCAATACATCCCTACGAATCCGTTGAATATGGCACTCCCCCTGTTCCTGAAGTAGACCATCGGTAACATAAGGAATAAAACCCATCTTTTTCACCTGTCTTGCAATTTTCAATCGCTCTTTGGTACTTTTATTAGAGTACTCTATAGAGATAACATCCAACCCATATTTTTGAGCTTTTCTAAAATTAACCAGTAGCCACTCTTGGTCTTTTTTTGGTACTTTAAGATAAGCTTTTTTAGCGTGATTATACCGTGCAATAAGACTCTCGGCAACCACTCCATCTATATCATTATGAATCTCTGGCAAAAGTTCAAAACCACGATTAATAATAAGCTTGGCATAAGGATAACGCGTATGGAGTTTATGAATAAACGAAATGAGGGCTTTCTGCTGTCCTCTAAATAACTTTTTATCTTTTGCTGTTACATGATAGGCATCTATTGTATCTAAAAAGAAATTTCTATACCCCTGCTTATAAAGATGGGCTATACGTTCAAAAATAAAATTTTGATACCCAACCTTACGCAAATCAGCAATCAGTGAATTCCATGTTCTATTTTTAGAGATAATCCATGATTTACGGTATCTTGTTTCTGTTTTTCTCCATGGTTCAATCTCACCAATACTCACATAAGCAACCATCTTTTCAGGATAACGAATGGCATAGATGTTATCAATGGCATCTGCCTCTACTACCACTTTATCATAAAAATTTATAAATCGGTCATCTATATTCTTACTATAGATAAAAGCGTATCGTCTATCAGCAGATAGAGTAGAAAGCAATAGTAAAAATAGAACCACCACTCTACTGCAACATAAATGTCTCATAATCCAACTCCTGTAAAATTCTATTGAGTGAAGCGATACTCGCAACAAATAAAATTAATAGCGTAACGCTATAACCATAACCGTAAAAATAGGGACCTAAGTGAATACTAATCCATGTTAAAATTGCATTTATAATTACAAAAGCCAATGTATAAAAAAGTGCCTCTTTTTGTCTGTCTAGATAGTAAAGATATGCTAAAATTGACATGAATCCCAACTGTAGTTGAACACCAATAACATCTACATAGAAAAGAGGCAAATAGAGTTTTGGTAGAAGTAGCAGTTCAAAAAGCTTTTCAGCACTAAGAAATAGAAAAATATTAAAAATTCCCTGCACAAAAAGTATCTCTTGAATACTTCTCTTTACAGCCTCTATCATTCTCTCTTTATGCTGTTTTATCTGTTGTAATGCTCCATGCTTATTGATAGAACGATAAAAGTCTGCATAGGCTGAAGCAAAATCAACCTCTAATCTAAAAAAGAAGAGAGCCATTCCTGGAATAATCGAAAGATAAGCCAAAAAAATAGGAAAATCATATACCATTGAAGCGTGTAGTTTATCTATAACCACATATCCTACAATTGGTGTAAACCAAAAGATAACTTTATCAATCCAAATGGCAATATTATAAAACATTCCAGACCATGCCAACTTCCAGTAAAACTTTCCATAAGTCTCTTTAAACATATCAAAACGGATAAACTTCTTATTATTTTTATTAGAAGAGGGATAGAAGTAGATAATTCCTAAAAAAAGAAGAATAAAAATAATACTATTTCCAATAATAAAAGAGATTAAGAGACCAACAATCTGATGCTCTCTTAAAAAAATAGAGCAGATATAGATAGCAATATAACCCAAGAGATAGAAGAGAATTACATGTTTGTAAAGTTTCAAACTTGCAGCCAAAATATTGGCAATCCAAACAGCAGAGAGAACCACAAAAAGGGTTGTATAGAGTAAAATAAAAAGATTATTTTGCGTATCAAAAAGAGAAAGTGCCAAAATAAGTCCCAAGATAAATGCCAGAGAGATGGTAAAAATCAAAATACCAATAAAGTTTGGCAATACCAAATAGTAACGTTTTTCATACATTCTATCAGCAACAAAACGGGTAAAAGGTAACTGAATAAAACCTGTAAAAACTGAACTTAATGCCAATGCCGAGACATATGTAACCGATGCTTTTAACATCGTATCGTGTGGGTCAGAAGTATGAAACAGATAGATATTACTTAAACCGATTCCCAAGATAATAATCATTGAAATAACCCATGGCCCCGAACTTAAAATAGCCGAATATCCAAAAGTCTTAAGTACTGATGTTAAAGACTTCTCTTTTAAAATCTCTTTAAGTTCAAAACCTATTCCTGCCATTAAGCCTCCAATTTATTAAAAATATCTTCATAAACTTTTCGATAGTTCTCTAAAAATATATCTTGAGTATAGAAACGATTCACCCGTTCTAAAGCCACTTTTTGAGCTTTATACCACTTCTCTTCGTTGGTTAATAGCTCAATATATGCTGTTGAGAGTTCCTCTACATTTGCAATTTGACAAACAACACCAGCTTTACCCAATGCTCTATCTCCCTTTTGCTCTCCACCATAGATAAGCTCTTTACAAGAACCTACATCGGTACTGACGCAAGGAACACCCGAAGCGAATCCTTCTAAAATAACCAGAGGCATCCCTTCACTAATAGAAGTTAAAGTCTGTAGACCTGATTGAGGTAAAATCTCGGCAATATTTTGAAAACCTAAAAACTTAATATTCTTTTGAACATCCAATATCTCTATTAAATTTCGACACTCCTCTGCATAAACCAACTCTTCATCATCGGGTCCGACAATCCACGCCTCAACTTCTGGAATAACATTCGCTGTAATCCTAATGGCACGAATAAATGTTTTTATATCTTTAATAGAAACCACTCGACCAATAAGTGTAATCACTTTGGGTATGGTTCTAGGTCGATATTGCAATGTTGCACCCAGTCGTTTAATATCCACACCATTAGGAATAACCCGACAAAGATTGGCATCTGCTCCATAAGCTATCTGCGTCTCTTTGGCGACTGAAAAGAGTGAAAGAATAGGATTGGCTCGACTGTAACTCATCTTTCCAATCCCCTCAAAGAATTTCACCCACATACTTTGAATATAGTTATCTTCGGCAGACTCTCGAAAAAGGTCGAGCTTTTGATAAAGATTAAAAGCGTTAGAAATTAGGTCAATCTTTCGCTCTTTAGTATAGATACCATGCTCTGTTAAAATAAAAGGTTTTCCTTGGTCATGAGAGATAAGCGTTGCCAAAAAACCAGCATATCCTGTAGAGGGAGAGTGAATAATTTTCCCTCTATCCAACAGAAACTTTGCTAATTTTGCCAATTTCCAGATGGGAATATGAATGCTCCGTACCGACCAGAAGTAGTCTAAAAAAGAGATTTCAGGGGCATTTATCTGATTTTTATTTGAGATAAAGTACCACGCTTCACGACTATAAAGAAAGGTTGCTTCATCGACAATATTTAAATAGAAATCTAGGCTTTTCAATGCCAAGGGGAAATCTTTATTCTCCTGCCCTCCTTTAAACCATTGATAGAGTTCTTCTATCTTTTTAAAACTTTCAATATCTCCATTTTGAGCTTTAACAGCTATTTTCTCTTCTTCATCAAACATAAACATCTCAACGACAAATAGAAGATTGTTGGGAAATTCAAAAAGAGGTTTAGAGGCATAATCTGCTCTTCTACTTCCAATAAAAGCGATACCAAAACGGTATTGTGGCAGACCAGTAATAAGCTGTGCTATCCATGAACTCACCCCACCTCTAACATAGGGATAGGTTCCCTCACAAGGAATCAATATATCAAAATCTCCTCTATCTACCAACACTCTCATTAACTTCTCCAAACAGATATAAGGGGTTTTAATCGTAAATCAATATCAAACTCATCGGGTAAAATGTACTCTGAAATTGAATTGTATTTTCGTTGACCATATTTTATCTCTGCAAAAAAGGTAGAGAGGGATTTTTTAGAGACCCCCAATTCGATGGCTCGATTAAAATAGACTTCAGCTCGGTCATACTCTTTATTAAAAATCTGAATCTTACCCAAAAGAACAAATGCACTGCTATTATGGGTAATATCTTCTAAAGTTTTCTCTACTTTGTCAGTATAAAAAGATGTCAACTGTCTGTTGGCAACCCCATGAAATATAAACTGCCAATAGACCAGTGCCAACTCAAAACTTAGTTTCTCTTTTTTATTTGTACTCTGAACATAATCAATCTTCTCTTGTAACTCTTTAATCTGCTGATTCAATCTCTTTTCAAAAGAGGAGACCAATGCAAAAGCATAGAGTCGTGTCTCATCTGAGCTGTCTGCTAAAAAATGTTTAATCTTTCCAATATTACCTTGTGCATTACTATCATAAAGAATTTTCAGTGATTTAATCTTCTCGTCAGTAGAGATACCCTTGGAAAATTTGCTATCCAGAGCCAAAACCCCCTCATGAAACTTACTATAAACCATAGGAAAGTGTGCTATCTGTTCATCAAAATGAACCATCTCATAAGAGGGTCGAGAGATACGATGTGTTGCCCAAGAGAAGCCAAAAAGGAGCATAATTGTGGTTAAAAGAATACCTATAAAGAGCAGTCCAACGTTAATAACCAGAAAAAATATAAAAATATCTAATCTGTATTTAGCGTATTTTTTTGGTAAAAAAAGAATCAATAGAAGTGAAAAAATAATCCAAAAACCTATCTCTCCTGCAACAAAAAAGAGTATCTCTTTCCATGAATTCTGTGCATGAAGAAGATTTGATAGATAAGAGAAGTTTAAAGTATCAAACACAACCATACTCCTCTAAAAGAGTTTTGAAATTCTTAACACTAATATGCTTGGTCTCAATCGAGCTAAAACCTCTTTTGCCTAAACTCTCTTCTAATCCCTCTTCAAAAATCTCTATTTTACTCAACTTCTCATCCAAGTTTTTAGCCCGTTTATACATATCAGGAAGAGAGACAAAAGGAAAAAGAATAAAATGAATATATGCTCCACTGCACTCAATAGAGATATATTCATCAAGAATCTCCAAATCTTCATTAAGATAGAGAAAATCTTGTATCTCTTTAAAGAGATACTCATTATTGGTTGAAATAGCATAGATACGACTCTCTACATTAAATCCCTCTAGAATATTATTTAAACGTGCCACTTCTAGTTTAAAATCAACAATCTCTTGACGTTCATGATGTTCATAAATCAGAGGAGTTGCTCCCTCTTTTTTACCTTCTGCTTCTAATCTATCCAGAGAGGCACGTTTTTTATACTCTGTCCAGATATAGGTAAACACAACATTTATCTTTAAAAGAGTATCCTCATTATAGAACAGAAAAGGTATCTCTTTTACAATTAAAAGTGCTACCACACTATTCCGTTTATCAAGAAAAGGAACAGCATAAATATAAGAAGTCTGCTCCTTCTCATCCAAATCTTTTAAATAGATTGCTTTTTTCTGTAGCAGAACCTCTTCAATAAGCTTATCATCTTTATTAATATGGGTATCTATATCCCCTATCGAAGCAAAACATTGTCTGACACTTCTCTTTTTTACTCTAAAAATCATAGCAGAGTTAACAGAAAAAAATTTCTGAAGTACCTTTAGACTATTTTTTGCACTCAACTCTGCTGTATTATGCTCACAACTCTCTAGAACTTCTGCAATTACAAAACGAAATGAGGCAGGTTGAGTAATATAAATAGACTCCAACTTGTCATGAGAGATTTTAAGGGTAAAAAAAGCCGAAGTCAACTCTTTTAATCTCAATTGAAAATATCTATTTTGAATCTTATATTTATCAATTTCACTATGAACATTCGAGAAAAAAAGCCCAAAAAGAAATACAAAAGCTAAATTTTCCAATAAAACAGTAATATAAATAGGGTCTTCAAGATATAAAAAAGTAGTAACCCCTGCAAAAGTTATCCACATTACCAATCCCATTGCCAATCCATAAAAAAGAGTAACAACAGCCAACCATAAAATTAAAAAAGAGAAATCATAATGAATCAAAAGGGAATCTTTTGGGTCAATATAATATCCTATCCCAACAAGAGCAACAGTAAGTAGAACCACTTCAAAAGCTTGAAGTAGTGTGGAGCGTTTTTTAAGCGTCATCTTTCTAATTTACAAAGATGGGTGTTAAAGATAAAGCAATCTCTTGAGCCACAACACCTATAGATTTATGTCCCCAAGCACTCTTGGCACCCACAGCCGAAGAGACAACCCTATTGTTATGTAAATCTATAATATTAAGACTAAAACTGACTACAGGTTCACCATCAATACCTGTCTTATAACGCCACTCTTGAACATTTCCTGTAATCAGATAATCACTCCCTAACTTTCGAGCTTCCTCTTTTTTAGCCTCTAAAAAAGCCTTTTTACTCTGAATATTTGCCATCTCTTCACTTCCTCCAATCAGAGAGTTAAGAACAATGCCCTTGTTTGATAAAACAGACTCCATAATCGTCGAAGCACGTAGACCAGCCATGGGGGTTTCAGTATAGTTCCAAAATGAAGCAATTGCATATTTTTTTGATAAAGGAAGTTGAATATTCTGTTTATGCACCATAGTAGAACATCCTATGATAAATAGTAAAAAAGAAGTAACGCTTAAGCGTTTAAGTTTGTTAATCATAGTAAAGACTCCGTGGTGATTATACTCTCATCAGCTTATTGTATAGTATTAATCTTAGAATTTAAATAACCAACACTCAATTAGAATACTCTTTCAGAAGATAGCATAAAAAAACACAAATTATAAAGATAATAGAGAGAAGAAAACCAAGGTAAACAATACCTTGGTCTATTAAATTAAAGAGAGAAAGGAACGGTTAAGTAGGCTTGAATTGTATTTCCATCTCTATTGACATCATCGGCAGAAGCATTAATAAGTGCCAAAGAAGCATCTACAGGTCCAACTTTAGTGTCAACAACCAATGTGGTTTCAGCCAAATCATTATTATTAGCTCCTGTATCTACATTTGTATGTTGAAGAGTAAGTTTAGTAGTTTTACTTAAATCATATGAACCACCTAATGAAATAGCAGCAGCATCATTAGAGCCTACAATACCATAATTCCACCATGCTTCAGTATAAAGACTTGATTGAGAAGTTCCATTATGTCCTGTTGCTATGTTAGAAATATCAATAGCACCTTCATCATTTCTTTTTGAATATGCAGCAAAAGCATCGACACCTGCAATATTATATCCCAGTTTTACAGCATAAGCATTAGAGCTGTCATCAGCACTCTTTAACTCTGCACCTGCATACTGTAAGCCTAGTGTTAATCCACTAAAAGCTGTGTCTGCTTGTACCCAATAAGCATTAGCAACACTAGGAATATTATAGTACCAAAGTTGAGCTGTTACATCTTTAATACTTTTATTAACTAAAGCAAAAGCATAAGCAGGTTTACTTGCACCTGTAAATTTATTGAACTCTGTACCATTTACTGTTAAATCAGCATCACTGTTACTTCTACCTACCCATGCAGCAACTAAAGTAGTATCAGGAAGGTCTTGGTTTACAGCAACTGCGGCATCAAATGTGTTTGGTGCAATATTCCATGTTTCACTTGTAAAAAATGGTGTATCTAACATTTGACGACCAATAACCAATGTTGTCTTTGCTACATTAGCAGTAATATTGGCTGTATCAATCCATTTCTTATCTTTCAGTGTACCATTATGATTAACCCATGTTCCACCTACTAATTCATGCTCTAAACCTAAAGTAGTAACTCCTGTAACCCCTGCATTTAAAGTGATACCATCTACAACTTCTCTTGAGTAATCAAGACTTACAGCTGCATCTCCAATGGCTCCACCTTTATTAAAAAGGTCTGCATTTCCTGCATCAGTTGTACTGTAAAATAGTTTTGCATCCCCACTGATTTTAGCATCTCCTGCCATTGCTGATGTCAGTGCCAATACTGTAATCAAACTTAATTTTGTTAATTTCATTTTCATCCTTTGTAATAAATTATAAATCAGTATAACGAAAAATTTATAAAACTATAGACAAAGGATGTTTATTTTTTGAGCATCCTTTGTCTGTTACTAAAGGTAATAATCTAGTTTTTATATGTTACCGTTTCTTCAACTTTTTCACTTAAAATAGCTTCTACTGCTGGTTTTTCTAAGGCTCCAGCAATCTCTGTCTCTTTCATCTTTATTCCATCAGGAACCTCATCTGAGTAGATATTTACAGCACACTGTTTAAAGTTAGGCTCAAACGATTTTGGGTCAAAGTCGGCAATCGTTACATTATTAATCATCTGCTCGGCAAAGTGGAATGGAACAAAACAATCCCCTTCTCTTACCACCTCAGTTACTTTTACAATTAAATCCTCTACAGAACCTCGGGTAGAACCTATCTTAATTCTATCTCCACTTTTAACTTTTAACTTTTTGGCATCTTTTGGGTTTAACTCTACCCATGCTTCTGGAGCCAAATCATTAAGAAGTCCAATTGTTTTTGTTTTTGTTCGTGTATGCCACTGCTCTACTGTTCTTCCTGTGTTTAAGTTTAGTGGAAAATTAGGATTACAACTCTCGGCAAGAGGTTTCCAATCAACAGGCAGAAGTTTTGCTTTTCCATCATCTGTTGGACACGCAAACCCTTCGGTATAGAGCCGTTTTTTACCCTCTGGATACTGCTCATTACATGGCCACTGAATACCGCCTAGCTTCTCTATCTTCTCATAATCCATACCACTATAATCACAAAGTTGCCCTGCACTAACACGTTTAATCTCTTCAAAAATATCTCTACTACTTTTGAACTCTTTAAAGAGTAACTCATATTTTCCATCGAAATATTTAGAGAATTCAATAACAATATTGGCATCACTCATCGTTTTTCCCAATGGCTCAACGGCTTTTTTAGCATAATTACATCGCCGTTCAGAGTTGGTATAAGTTCCCTCTTTTTCACTCCATGTCGCAGCTGAAAAGATAACGTCAGCTACTTCTGCTGTCTCACTCATAAAGGCATCCTGAACCACTAGAATATCAAGCTTTTTCAAAGCTCTTCGAAGCTGTATCTGGTCAGGATAACTGACCAATGGATTGGTTGCTGTTACCCATAAAGCTTTAATCTCTCCACGGTCGATGGCATCAATAATCTGAGGATAAGCGTAGCCCCGTTTTGTGGGAATTAGCTCAGTTGGGACATTAATAATATCAGCAAAGATGGCTCGGTCACTATCACTTGCATAATTTCTATACCCTGGGATTGAGCTGGTAAAGCCAAACTCTCGTGTCCCCATGGCATTACATTGCCCCGTAATAGAGAAAGGTGAAGCTCCCTCTTTTCCTAAATTTCCTGTAATTAAAGCAAGGTTACAGATAGCCGAAACGGTATCGGTTCCGATTGAACTCTGATTAACCCCCATTGTCCAAGCACTCATCGCTCTATTGGCTGTGGCATAGACTTTAGCAAGATTATAAAGCTCTTTTACATCAATACCTGTAATGTGTGCCACCTCTTGAGGTGGATAGTTTGCCATAATATGCTTTTTAAACTCCAAACCACCACTGGTTCGCTCTTTAATAAACTGCTCATCTTCCCATCCCTGCTCAAAAATAATATAACAGAGTCCATTTAGCAGTGCAAGGTCACTTCGTGGAGCAAGAGGTACAAAAATATCTGCCATATTGGCTGTTTTAGAGTGTCGAGGGTCAACCACAATAATGGTAGGTTTTTTTCCTGTTATCTTCTTGTTTTTAGCAATATGGAGCTTTAATATTGGATGGTTATCAGCAATATTTGCTCCAATAAGCATAATAACATCGGCATGTGAAAAATCTTCATAACTTGCTGGTGGACCATCACTTCCAAAAGTCTGTTTGTAACCCATAACAGCCGATGCCATACATAGCGTGGTATTTCCATCATAGTTACTGGTCTCAAGTCCTAACTGAACAAACTTACCCAATGTATAAAAATCTTCGGTTAAAAACTGCCCTGTCGAAATACATGCCACAGCACCTTTTCCATGCTCGGCTTGAATCGCTTTAAACTTATCAGAGACCTCTTTAAATGCTTCATCCCACTCTACAGATTCTAGTTTTCCATCTTTACGAATCATCGGTGTGGTCACACGATTATCCGAATCTACCATCTCATGTTCAGTCAACCCTTTTGGACAGAGTGTTCCTTTACTTACAGGGTGTGCAGGGTCACCTTTGGTATAGACAGGTCGTCCATCTTTAACCCCAATATAGAGACCACAACCAACACCACAGTAACCACAAGTACTTCGTACCCACTCATCAGGGGTTTTAAATTTAGAGATTTTACCAAACTTAGCATCATCTCCTTTCTTATATTTGTCGGTTTTTATATCGACACCCAGAAAATTTTTTATCTTACTTAACATACTGTCTCCTTAATGTCTCTGATTACCAGCAAAGAAGTTCCCTGCTAAACCTAAAGGTACAACGGTTCTATAGAATAGGTATCGTCCTGCCAATTCAGAGAGTAGTGAACCAACAATTGCAACAACTAAAATAGTAATTGCCAAACCATGTAGACCACTTGCTGTAAATAAAATAGCCAAAAGAGGTAAGAGTAAAGCAGAAAGAATTAGTGAATAGATTCTAAACTTCTTAATGTTACCAAAATGCTCTTGAAGCAAAATTCGTGTTCTATTGAGCTGATAATAGAGCGTTCCCTCTTTATCAAGGTGACGATAAAAAAGTACCTCTTCATAAATAATCAACACTTGTGCCATTCCAGCTAAAAGCGATACAGCTAGAAGCACAGTTGCTCCTGCACCACCATTGCTTGTCAAAAGTAGTAACGAGATAATAAGAAAACCAATATAACCTGAACCAAAGAAACGCTTGGTTGTTGATTTTCTATCCCATGCTGGTCTTGCACGAACTCTATATATCATTGATTGTGCATAGATTCCATAGATTCCAATTGCCAAAGTTATTCCCTCTAGAACCAATAGAGGCAACCCTTTAATCTCCATAAAATACATCCCTGCTACAGCAAAAGCTAATCCTGTATAGAGACCCAAGGCTATTGCTTCTCGTGAGAGCCATGAGGTTCGCCAATTTTTCACTGCCGTCATGGCTAAAATAGGACGACCTAAATGTAGCGCAGATAAAGGTAGACCAATTGCTGATGGAATCGATGCTATAATTGCCATTGCCAATGTTGGTTCAGGCAGATTAAATCCTAATCCAAAAAGAAGTTGTCCCAAGAAGAGTGCCAAAAATGCGCCCAATGAGATTTGCGTTAAAACTGTCATAAAGACCAGAGGTAATTCAGCATGTGCAGGTTTTAACAATCGCTCATCGGCAGGTTTATACTCGGGCATATTTTCAGGTAAAGTATAACGTGTTGTTGGTTTGGTAATAGAGACATCAGGAAGATGAGGTGCTACCCCCTCTTTCTCCATTCCATACTTAATCCACTCCTCTTTATGAACCACTTCTATCTCAATGGCTCCAGCTGGACAGGCTTGAACACAAGCAGGAGTCTCTCCTACTTCCAATTTATCATGACACATATCACACTTGGTTACAATACCTCTGTCATAGTTCATTACAGGGACTTCATATGGACAGTTCCATGTACAGTATTGACACCCAATACAGCTGTCATCATCATGCCAAACAATTCCATTATTTTCAAATTTTACATAAGAGTTGGTAGGACATCCACGCAGACACTCTGGGTCAATACAGTGATTACAGCTCATTGAGTTAAAGAGTTGAGAGACATTAGGGAAAACGCCTCCCTCCATCTCTCCAACACGTCGCCACTTAACTTCTGCTGGGTTATTTTGTAGTTCATTACAGGCAGCCTCACAACAGTGACACCCCACACATACCGTTGCATCAAAGTGAAAACGGTACTGCTCTCCCTCTTTTAATTCGGGAATATCTATACTATAGTTACCACACTGCATCCCAGTTTCTGCCTTGTGATTTATAAAACTATCCAATGGTGTTGAGTTCATTACCAGTCCCTTGTTTACATAATTATCTAAGTGTGATTATAGTTTAAAAGTGGTCAATATTGCTGGTAAATCTGTATGATTTTTAATCAAATCAAGATTTAAACCAAATAGATACACTTTTCTATTTAAACTTTTTTTTGATTATTTTTTAAGCAGAAATTGTTGCCTAAAAAAATATTTTTGATTATTTTTTAATCATATCCCCCAAATACCTTGATTTACATCAAGATTATTATAAAAGAAAAAAATTATACTCAAAACATCTTATATTATTTATTATTTTAAATAATATTTGTAGCACTAAAAAAAGGAGAAATCATGACATTTTCTAACTCAGCTGAGTTATTGTCGTTTCACTGGTTCGCCTACTCCATCTACTCACTGCTAATTATTTCAGTGATTGCATGGTTTGGGTACAATCTAACACGAGAAGAGAAAGCCAAATCTGTAGTACGGATACCATTCTACACATACATTGGCTTCTTGGTAGCAATGGGGGTAGGTCACCATATTTTTACCTATAACACCATTCCATGGGTATCACAAGATATTACAAGAGACCAAATTACACCTGATGCAACATATAAGTTTGAGATAGAAAAACACAAATGGGTTGATATGCCTAAAAGGGTAACTGTTCAATGTGGTCAAACCATAGAGTTTGATGTAAGAAGTCGTGATTTGGTATATGGATTTGGACTCTTTAGACAAGATGGTTCTATGGTAATGCAGATGCAGGTTAACCCTGGAACAGATGTCAATGGAATCTTGGACCCAAATGATATTTTATGGACATTTAATCATAATGGTCTGTTTGATGTAATTTCAACAGAGTATTCAGGTCCAGATGCCTATGATGAGCATACAGGAAAAGATTTAATGTTTGTTAAGAATTGGCTTGAGGTTGTAGGATGTAAAGAAGAGGGAGGCAAAAAATAATGAGTTTAATGAAAAATTTAATGAATGGTACAAACTTTGACCATACAAGCTTAAATGCACTTCAAAAGGTAACGCTCAGAGCTGTTATTGTAAGTTTTCTATTCTATGGATTGGTTGCACTTGAAGGGATGATTATGAGAATGGTTCAAATTGGACCAACAGCACCCATTCCAGAACAGTTCTTTCACCCCGACCACTACTTCTCTATTATGACCGTTCACCCTATTGTGGGTATTTTTGGTTCAACCTATCAGCTCGTTTTCGCTGCATTTAGTTTTCTAGTTCCATTTTTAACTAAAAAGCCTCTCTATAGTGTCAAGTTAGCAAACTGGACATGGGGACTCATTACAGGAGGAACAGCTTTAGCATGGATTGCTGCATTTGTATGGCAATATGCACCACTCTATACACTCTACTGGCCACTACCTGCAGATACAACTCAATTCTCTGCAATTGGTGGAATTGTATTTATTCTTGGTGTTGCACTGATTATGTTGGGAACATTTGGATTTATCTACAACATCTATGCCACCATCTTCCAAAAAATTGGAGTTCATCAAAACAAAACGACCAAAGAACTTCTTATTAGTGGATTTGGTATTGATGGAATGCTTAATCTTTGGCATAAATTGACAGGAAAGCCTCCATACAGCAAAGAACCTGCTTTGGCACTTCCTGTTGTTGCAATCTTCCGTGGTACAGTAGATACTTTCCTTGATGCCATTGTAATTTTAAGTGCAGGAGTTTTGGTTCTTGTCTATCTTATTTTTGATGCAAGTGGAAGCCCTTTAAATGTAGCAACTATTGATGCTCTTCTTTATAAAAACTACTTTTGGTGGGGTCTAGATTTGGTTGCTGATGGATTGGTACTTATCTATGTTGCTGGTTCATGGTATCTCTTAGCAACACTAATTACAGGTCAAAAACTCTTTATGGAAAATGTTGCAAGAGCTGCATTGATGCTCGAGCTTTTGGTCTCTTGGATGGTTTGGTCACACCACCTTTTAGCCGACCAAGGACAGCCTGAGATGATGAAACTTATTTCAGGTGAGATGGTAACAGCATTTGAGCTTCTCACTCAAGGATTGGCTCTCTTTATTACACTCGTAACCCTTTGGAAAGCCCGTCCATTAAAAATGACCATGGAATTAAAGTATCTTCTTGGTGGTTTGGTTGGATTTGGATTGGCTGTTCCTGCAGCGATTATTCAAGCCGATATGGGTATGAACCGTGTCCTTCACAATACCCAATGGATTATTGGAGCGCATGTTCATATTGCACTTATTGTTGGTCTCTATATGACACTATACAGTGCTGTTTATGTTCTTTGGCCAATTGTAACAAACAATACAAAAATCTTCTCTAGTAAACTCTCGAATTTACACTTCTGGTTACACCTTATTGGTGGTATTGGAATGGGTGCATTTATGGGTATGGCTGGACTTGATGGTATGCTACGACGACATCTCTATGTCGATGGAGAGTTCAATACATGGATGATACTTGCTGGAATTTGTGGAACAATGCTTCTTGTTGCATGGGTATTATTTTTGATTAATGTCATTATGTCTGTAGGTCTTAAGGGGCTTATTGGTATCTTTTTACCAGCACAAGACCCAACAGCATCTTATGGAATTGAGCCTGAAACAGTAGCCCAGAACCATAAAATTTAAATATAATAAAGGTAAATGGGTCGAGAGCTTGCTCGACACATATCTGTAGGGGTAGAGCAGTGTCTCTACCCGTTGATATAAATATAAAAAGGGAAAAGTTTGATACATCTACAACGCGTAGCCAACGAAATAAAAAATATTGGTTTGTATGATTTGGTTTTACAAGATGTCCAGAAGATAGCAGGTACAACACGAGTAACCGAAGAACAAATCCTAGAAATCATGCAGAGAGAACCACAGATTTTAGAAGATTACAAACAGATAAATATTGAGTATAACCTGAGTAATCTACATATTAAAAATATAGAAAATCCTGAGTCTTTAGAGGTCTCTTGTAGAGAAACAGCATTAAAAGTAAATGAAAACCTCAATCACCTAAGAGAGATAGAGAAATATACTCTTGATTTTGAACAGAGTTCAACGCTGGTTATTATCTTCTCAATAGAGTTTTTTGTTCTCTTCTCTGTTCAATATTTTATTGTTCTTCTTGATTTAAAAGAGTGGCAGATTCTTATCTACTCTATTTTTGCCAGTTCCATTGCATTTGCTTGGTGGTACGCTAAAAAAGAGCAGAAAAAATATGCCATTAACAGTAAAATATTTCAAGAAAAATATCAAAAAACACTGGAGATGATTGAAAAATTAGAGAGAAAAGGGTGCCTCAAAAAATCTGATTTAATAATAAGCTCGTGTGATGAACATGTCTAAACCGATTAAAATAAGTTATATCTGGAACAAAGAGCATCTCGATAAGCTCTTTGAAGCCTCATACAAATACCAATTTAACCACTCAGCCAAACGGTTTATTGGTTGGTTCTTTGTTGCTCTTTTACAGTATGGTATTGTCTTGGCACTCAAAAAAGAGGCTTTTGCCATTCTTCTTTTTTCAACAATTATGTTGTTCTATTGGTATTACGGTAAGAAATGGATTGCAAAAAGAAGAGCGTACAGTGCCTTTAAAAACTCTCCATTTAAAAATAAAAAAGTAGAGATAACCATTGACAAAGATGGTTTTAATCTTTTAAATAAAAATGAGAAGTGGAGCTGGAGTGAAGTTCAAGAAGTTATTGGATTAGGAGAAGATATTATGCTCTATAAACATCCAAACTTTCACTATATTCCCTCTAATGGATTTGAATCCCTAGAGGAGAAAAGCAGATTTAAATCTATGGCAAAAAAATATGGAAGGTTAATATAATGTTGGATTATATCTATATTGGAGTAATTATCCTCTTTGTAGTGGCTCTATTGGTTGTTGGATTTATTATGGATGAAGAGAAGTAGTAAAATTTAGAGAATAAAAAATTCTCTAAATCTTACTAAAGAGCTTTTAGTTGAACCAAAAGCTCTGAAAATACTGAAGCTCTTGTTTTTTTATCATTGTCTGTCATCATATAGATAACTTCACTCAATTTTCTTGGAACAGATGGATTTAATTTGGTTACACTGTCTCGTTTTATTTTTCGTGCTTTAACCAAAACAGGTTCAAAATCTTCAACTGCTGTATAACGTTTCTCTCCAGTTAAGAGCTTAAAGAGTTTTAGACCAAAATTAAAAACTTCAAAATTCTCTTTTTTATAAGTTTTTGGATGCTCATCAAGCTCTAGAGTTACACGTAATGCTAACTTTTCATTTAAGATATAGTTTATCTTTGTAAAGAAAGCTATCGCCTGATAAGAGTAGTTTGCACTTAAATATCTATCTTCAAAGGATTCAAATGTCTCACCACGAAGTTTTAATCTATTATACTCTTTTAACAGATATTTGACATGATGTTTCGCTTCTGTAATTGGCAAGGCTTTATGAAGCATTCGTGCCTCTTTTGCCTCTCGCGTAATCTTTCCACCCATAAAGATATGCACACCATCAACGCGTTTACCTTTATCATTTTTAGCTTTACACCCTTCAAATCCAATATCACCAATACCATGAACACCACACCCTTTAGGACAAGCAGACCAGTTCATCCGTACCATTCCACTCTCAATAGGTATCTCTGATTTTAAGAAGTTTGCCATCTCAATAGCATCCTCTTTGTTTGGAATAACAGCAAATGAACAAGTTTTTGTCCCTGCACAAGCAATCATATCATTAAAATAGATATTATTAAATTTATTATATTTTGCAAAAATTGAGGTTGATTCAAAAGCATCCAATGCATCTTTATCTATATCAACAACATAAATATTTTGGTCATAAGTTAAGCGTAAATCTCCTGAACCAAACCCTTTTGCTCGTTTTGCCACCTCAATCATATCGGTTCCCGAAAAAATCCCTGAAGGAACAATAATCTTATGGGCATATTTTCCATTTCGCTGAAGAACCCTATTCGACCCCAACGCAATATTTTGTGACTGTACCAGATTTTGACCAGCAGAAGAATACTCTCTTCCTGCTTTTGCTTTTACTGCATCAATAAAAGCTTTAATCCCTACATCTTGAAGCAAAAAATGTAAACGGTTTTTATTTCGATTATCACGGTATCCATAGGTTTTAAATGTCTCTAAAAGAGCCATAAAAAAATCAGGTACCTCTTCGGCACGCACAAAGGTATTGGCATCTTCTGACTGTACACCAACTCTTGCACCAAGATGAACATTAAAACCAAAAATCCCCTCTCTATTGGCAAGAGCAAAACATAAGTCATGTCCAAAAATATTACAAGAGTTTGACATTGAGCCTAAAATTCCTGTATTAAACTTTCGAGGCAATACTGAAATCCACTCAGGATTCTCAATTGTCATCGCTTGTATCTTATCTACAATCGGTTTAACATCAATAATATTATCAAAAGCAATCCCCTCCAAAGGGTCAGCAACAATATTTCTTGGATTGTCAACACCTGTTTGAAAAGTACTAATGCCAACCTCTTTAAGCTCAGTTAAAACTTTTGCAATATCTTCTATCTGTAGATAACGTAACTCTATCTGCATACGCGTAGTAATGTCTATATAATCATCACCATACTTCTTGGCAACCTCTCCAATACGAATTGCTTGTTCATTGTTTAATTGACCAATTGGTACACGAACACGTAACATAAAATCGTTACCTTTGTCAAAAAGACCAAAACATTTTAAAAAATATGTAGAGTCCTCTTTTGCTAACCCCTCATAACCTGCTGATGCAATCTCTTCAAGTTTTGCATACACATCCATTGGCGATTTCAAAGCTTTTGTAGCCTCTACTTTATTCTGTTTTTTACTTCTTGCCTCTAATGCTTTGGCTAAAATAGACATTTAAATCCCTTTTCCTTGAAAATTAAAAAATTGATTTATTATAGTTAAAAAAATAAAAGAAGAGTTGTTATTGCTGTATATTTTTTACTCAATTAATTTTTTTACAAATGGTTACTTTTTAATCACCAAAACTCTTATTAAAATCATTTAATTCCCCTATAATTCTCTTAAATAATTAAAACAAGGAATTATTATGGCAGGATTTAAGGCACTAAAAGGACAAGGAGATGCAAAAACACTATTTGCAGCATTTTTGTACTTCGACTTTTCCTTTATGGTATGGACAATGCTCGGAGCAATCTCAACAGAAATTGGAGAAGCCTTAGCCATTGGTGGATATACAATGACAGCAGGAGATAAAGCAACACTACTTGCTATTCCTGTTTTATCTGGGGCATTACTAAGAATTCTTCTTGGTTTTGGAGTTGATAAGTTTGGACCTAAAAAGACAGCACTTATGGCTCAATCGGTTGTTATATCGGTTCTATTTTATGCTTACTTTAGAGGAGCAAGCATTACCTATCCTGAACTTTTATGGGTTGCGCTTGGTCTTGGTTTTGCAGGGGCTTCATTTGCTGTTGCACTTCCACAAGCTGGTCAATGGTATCCACCAAAACTCCAAGGTATTGTACTTGGAATTGCAGGTGCAGGTAACATTGGTGTGGTTGTAGACTTTATCTTTGCTCCAAAAATTGCAGAACTTTGGGGTTGGGAAGCTGTATTCTTGGTAGGTGCTGTTCTCTCATTGGGAATCTTTATCACATATCTCTTTATGGCAAAAGATGCACCAAAAGAGATATACACATCACGACCTAAAAAGTTAAAAGATTACGGTAAGTTGATGAGAGATAAAGATACATGGTGGTTTGCACTCTTCTATGCAATCAGTTTTGGTGGATTTGTAGGATTTGCAGGATACATGAAAGTTTACCTAATGAATACCTATCAAGTAGATATGTCTGCTATTGGTGAAGCGTGGTTTAATGAAGGCAATGTAAAAGTTATTGCAGGGTACTTTGGAGCATTAACTATCTTTGCAGGAGCAATTCTTCGACCAATTGGTGGAGCAATGGCAGATAAGCACGGTGGAGTTAAGTCATTATACTTCTTCTTTGGTGCAGTTATGGCATTGGCATTAGTAAATGCATTTGTAACCCTTCCATTCTGGATAGCAATAGCTGTTCTTTTCCTGATTATGGCGAACCTTGGTATGGCAAATGGTGCTGTATTCCAACTTGTACCACAACGATTTGGTAAAGATATTGGAATCATGACAGGTCTTATCGGCGCTGCTGGTGGTATTGGTGGATTTGCCCTTATTAAAACACTTGGTTGGAGTAAAGGTGCATTCGACGGTTACTCAGCAGGATTTATGATTTTTGCAGGTGTTGTGCTTGTAGCAATTATCGGTATCTCAATGGTGAAAACTCGATGGAGAACCACATGGGGTGTTCAGGCTGGTGGACGAATCTAATGTAACCTTAGAGGGCTTACTTATTCGCCCTCTATTTAGCCTAATGCCAATAAATTAAGGAATTAATGCTCAAAATTTGTAGGTTCGATTTCATCGAACGGATTGTTTTATGGGCTTTAATTCTTGTTCGATAAAATCGAACCTACAGAATTCAGGCTTATTTTAACCCCTCAAACTCTCCCCATCAAAGGCAAATCTCTCTAGATGATTCTCTCTTAATCTGTCTGC
>Ga0256843_1000614_pt1 | contig 30087 bp, 31 predicted proteins | sample AlvinellametaG_FD_191572 | JGI IMG/M metagenome (GOLD analysis project Ga0256843, IMG submission 191572) | Pompeii worm associated microbial communities from hydrothermal vent at the East Pacific Rise, Pacific Ocean - Alvinella | ecosystem: Host-associated > Annelida > Integument > Unclassified ...
TATTAGATTAAAAGAGATAGCTATAATTACAACTCTCATTGCCTTTGTTGGGTGTGGTGGAGGTAGTAGTAGTTCTAAGAGAGAATCTATAACTCCAGCAGAGATTACAAAAAGTAGTGCAGTTGAGGTTGTGAAGAATTTAATAGTTGATCCTATTGATTTTAGTAAGGTAAGATATCAAGAGACTGGTAAAAGTATTGATAAAAAGTTTTTAAAGTCATCAACCTATCCTTGTAGTAGAGGTGGAACTTTAGAGATAGATAGAACTTATGATAAATTTAGTATAGATAATTTTTTAAAACCAAGAGAGAATATTTTAGACTATAAGATGTGTAAAACTGCTAGTGGAGAGTTTTTTAATGGTAAGATAAGATTAAAATATACTCCACTCTTTCCAGAAGATATAGAGTTATCTCAAATTACAGAGGAGAATGCAATAGTATTATCTGATAAGAATGTCTCTATATTGGAGGATTATACATATCAAAAGGGCTCTTATAAGCTAGATATAAAAAAGGGTTCTAAGTTTGAGAGTGCATTAGATAAAGATACAGGATATAAGAGTGAAAAATTAACAATCAGAGCTCTAAGAGATGGAAATATTAGCTATAGAGTTGACTCTCTAAATAGTAGAATATACTCTAAAGATAATATAAAAAGAGTCTGTTTTCAGTCTGGAAGAGTCTATATAAATAATGTAAAAAATTATTTTGATATCAAAGAGGATAATTTATGTATAAATGATTTTGTTTGGGTAGATGGAGAACTTCAAGCAGGTGGAGAGGTTGAGTTAGTTGGAAAAGATGGAAATATATTGAAACTTCAAGCAACAGATCAAAATGAGATAAGTGCATATTTAAATGGAGAAGAGTTAGAAGTTATTAAAAGTAATTAATATTTTAAGGGGAGTTTTTGGAAGAGAGAGAACCAAAATATAAAAAGGCAATAGAGGCTGTAGATGGTTTGAGCCTTGGTATATCAATAGTAGTAGCAATAGTTATTGGGGTATTTATTGGGATATTTTTAAAAAATATGTTTGGAGTCTGGTGGCTCTTTTGGATTGGTGTCTTTTGGGGAGTTGGTGGAGCAGTTTTAAATGTCTATAGAGCCTACAAGAGACAAAAGGCATCATTAGATGAACTTGCAAATAATCCAAAATATAGATATCAAAAGTTTGATAGCAGTGATGACGATGATGAGTTTGAGAAAAATTATTAATGCTCTTTTAATTGTAGATATTGGTATAGTTCTATTTACCTATTTAAGTGGTAATAGAGTCTGGTTTATAAATTCTCAAATAGGCTTTATTAGTTCAACTTTAGTTGTATTTGCTTCATTTTTATCTTATAGAGATATGGTTAATAGAAGATTAAAAAGCGGGGCTATTGGGGATTTACAAAAGGATACAATCGATAAAATTGAAGATCCATATTCTCTATATGACGATAGTAATAGTAGAGTTGATGAGGTGGATATAAAGGAGCTAAAAGCTGAGTTAAAAAAGGAGAGAGTCTCAACTTTTGAGGCCTTAAAAAATTCTAAAGCTACGCTCTCTTTATACAGAATTGGAGCATATATTATCTTAATTTTAGGATTTTTTTATTTAAATAAAACTCATCAATTAGATATTATCTCATATCTATTTTCTTTATTAATTCCACCTGTTTTAATAGTTCTGCTTCTATTTAAAGGGTTAAAAAGATAGAATATTTTATATAAGTTGATTGACATGGACTAAAAGTTTTTGATATAATCCTATTAGATTAAATTTAGAAAAAAGTGTAGGGAAAAGAGATGTCAAAAAGCTTGTATGATATTTTAGGTGTTAGCGAAAATGCAACTCAAGAAGAGATAAAAAGAGCATATAGAAAATTAGCTAGAAAATATCACCCAGATGTAAATAAAGATAAAGATGCTGTCGAGAAATTTAAAGAGATAAATGCAGCTTATGAGGTTTTATCAGATAAAAAGAAAAAAGATGAGTATGACCTCTATGGTGATCAGATGTTTGGTGGTCAAAATTTCCATGACTTTGCAAGACAGCAGGGTGGTGTAAATGTTGACTTAGATGAGATTTTGAGAAATATATTTGGAGGTGGAGGCTCCTCTTCTGCTTTTGGTGGAGGATTTTCATCACGAGGTGGATTTGGAGGATTTAGTGGAGGTGGTTTTGGCTCTGGATTTGAGAGTTCTAAACCTCAAGATATAGATAAGAGAATATCAATTACTATTCCATTTTATGTAGCTGTTAAGGGTGGAAAGCACAATATCAATTTAGAGAGTGAGAGTTTTGATATAAAGATTCCAGCTGGAATTAAAGATGGAGAGACTCTTAGAGTTAGAGGAAAAGGTAATGTGGTTGGATCTCATAGGGGAGATCTTTTAATAAAAGTCCATGTAGCAGAGTCAAGTGAATATACAAGAAAGGGTGATGACCTATATTTAACAATAGATATTCCTCTAAAGACTGCTATGTTTGGAGGGAAAGTTAAGGTAAATACACTAATTCATGAATCTCTAACTCTTAAGGTTCCACAAAATACAAAAAATGGGCAAAAATTTAGGGTAAAAGGTGCTGGAGTTCCAAATAGAAAAACTGGAATTGCTGGAAATTTATATTTGATTTCAAATGTAGTTTTACCAAAAGTTGAAGATTTAGATGAAGATTTAGTTAAAATGATGAAAGAGAAACTTCCAGATGATGTAGGAGGAGCATAATGCATAGTTATGATGAACCAGTATATCTAATATCTGTTGTTGCTTCGATTCTAAATATCCATCCTCAAACTCTAAGGCAGTATGAGAAAGAGGGGCTTATTGAACCCTCAAGAACAAAAGGGAGAATGAGACTCTATTCTCAAAGAGATATAGATAGAATAAAGCTTGTATTGCAACTTACAAGGAAGATGGGGATAAATTTAGCAGGAGTTGATGTAATTTTAAAATTAAAAGAGCAGATTGATCAGATGAGTAAAGAGATAGAGGAGTTAAGAGAAGAGCTTAGTAAGGTTAATCGTAATGGCTCAGTTCCCTTAAATAAGTCCGTTGTCAAAGCTACAACTTATGATATTATAATCTTTGAAGATTAATTTAGAGGAGTTTTGAGAGCTAATCCTTCTCTTTGCCTCCTCTATTATATCTTCATCTTCTGCTAAGTTTAGCCATTTAAATTTAACCCCACTCTGAATTGTTCCATCTAATATATCTCCAGCATTTCTAAACTTTAAATCTAATTTTGCAATATCAAATCCATTTGTGGTTTTACAAAATGCCTTGAGGCGTCTATTTTCTATATCGTTTGTAAATAGGTAGCAAAAACTATCCAATCCAACTCTTCCGACTCTTCCTCTTAATTGATGAAGAGTTGCAAGTCCCAATCTTTCTGCTCCTACAATTACAATTAGAGTAAGTCTTGGAAGTGATATTCCAACCTCTACAACAGTAGTAGCAAGTAGTATATTACCATCTTCTCTAAATTTTAAAAGAATCTCCTCTTTATCTCTATCTTTTCCATGTGTTACATAGACCTTTTCAAATCTGCTCTCCCAAAAGGCTCTTCCCTCATCTATGGATTGGTATGGCACAGATTTACTCTCTTCTACTAGAGGATATACAATTAGAATTTGATGATTTTTTGAAATCTCTTCTTTTATTTTATCTAGGAGCTTTGGAAAATCTGCTCTTCCTATAATTTTAGTTTCTATCTTTTTTTTAAATGGAATCTCCTCTATTAGAGTTACATCTATTAATCTACTAAGCATCATAGCTTGTGTTCTTGGAATTGGAGTTGCTGAAAATTGTAAAAAGTGAGGTCTTTTCTCTTTGCTAGATACAAGTTTTTCTAATAGGGCTCTCTGTTTTGTTCCAAATCTGTGCTGTTCATCTATCATAATTAAGGGAGCTTTTGGCAAATCTTCTCTAAATAGTAGAGCATGTGTGCCAATAATAAAATCTGCATCTAGATTTTTAGTATTAGTTCCTTGTTTTATAAGTGAGACTCTTACCTCTTTGGGTAAAAATTTTTTAGCTTCTTGGTATAGCTGGATTGCTAAGATGGAGGTTGGAGCCATTAGAATAGATTTTTTTGGGTATGCGATCATTACACTTGCTAATATTACCATGGTTTTACCAGAGCCAACATCTCCAATAATTAAACGTCTTGTAGCTTTTGTTGAGGCTAGATCTCTTTTTATATCTGCTATTGCCTTTTTTTGATCATTTGTCAATTTAAACGGGAGATTTTCTATAAATTTGTTCTCATCTCCTTTTAGACTCTCTATTGCCTCAAAATCTCTTCTCTTTTTAGAGAGTTTTTCTAAATGGTTTAATGCTTCAGCCATTTTTAAAGTTTTAATATCTATTTTTGTATCTTCGATATCTCTTGGATAGTGTAGAAAATAGAGTTTTTTCATCTCTTCTTGATTTAATTTACTCTCTGAAAGTCTATTTTTTAATAGCTCTTTTGCCTCTTTAAATAGGTCTCTTATTAATTTATTATATCTTCTATCTTTTGAGTATATAGGAACTATCTGTTCTATTTGATTTTCTTGTAGAATTTTTGGCTGAACCATTTGGTAAAATCCTCTATAACTCTTTACTACTCCTTGAATATATACGCCCTCTCCTACTGTTAGGAGTTTACTATAGTAGTTTACTGCATTAAAAAATATACCAGTTATAATTTTCTTAAAAGAGATTTGAAAATATACTCTTAATATACCATTTTTTATATTTTTTTTTAAAACTTTTACTCTTAGTGTGTTTTGTCTATTTGGAATAATTTTGTAAGATACTCTATTATCTTGATACTCTATTGGAAGTGTTAATATAAAATCTAGTAGAGTTGAGTAGTTTTTATCTTTAAAAAACTTTTCTAAATTCTTTAAGCTATTCATAATATCAATTTATGGCTGGAATTTCTAGAACAATTGAGTTTTCAAAAAAATGTATATTTATGTAATTTTGTGTAGCAATTGATAGAATCTCTTCATCTTGGCTCTTTTCTCTTGTTTGAGCTTCAAATGTAAATAGGATAATTGGATATTTCTTTTCATTAACTATTATCATCTCTCCAATTTTAATTCCAATTTTTATAATAATTTTTGGAGATTTTTTCATCTGTTCTAATATTTTTCTAATTAAAAATGAGAAATTATTTTGATGTAAATATAGCTTTGGAAGTTCATAATCAGTTAAGAGTTCTAATTTTCCACTATATTGCATCTTAAATAGTTCAATATTTACTTCAAATAGCAAATTTATGTCTGTTTGTGAATATCCCTCCAAATTTAGGATATTATTTAGTTTTATCATAGGTTTATTGTATAGATGTATTCCAATCTCCTCTTCATTATCATATAACACATTTATTGCATAGAATTCAAAATATCCAAATGAGAGATCAATTAATGTTTTTTTATATCCAAAACTCTTTGGTGCATAAGAGAGTGTGATTTCAAATAGCTCCTTTTTAGAGCATGAGCCCATTAAAATCTCTGCACTAGAGTTTAGATATATAATTTGTCCTTTGGAATTAAATAGAATAAAGGGATTTGTATCATACTCTATAAAAAATTTGAAATCAGTTAATATTGAGCTCATTAATCTTTTTCCTCAAAGTATTTCTATTTATACCAAGAATTGAAGAGAGTCTGAGTTGAGATTTATACTTTTTTAATCCAGCTTCTATAAGAGGTTTTTCAAATAGTTGAATATTTTCTCTATATGCGTTATTTCCTTTTAAATTTTTATATAGGTATTCATATAAAATCTCTTCAATATCATCTTTTGATATATTACTCAATATTAATTTTTTGTAGATATATGCTCTAAGAGATTTTATATTGTGTGTTAAATCAATTTTTTCGGGAGAAATTAATGGCTTTATATTCTCTTTTATCATTAATTCATCTCTTATTTCATTTATAAAGTGTTCTATTAGTAGTGGAAGATCTTCTCTTCTTTCCCTTAGAGGTGGCATTTTATATATAAAAGCAAATTTTCTATCTATAATATGGTTATTTTGCACTCTATTTGCAATTGCAATAACTCTTTTATTTTCAAAATTTAAATTCTCGATATTCTCTATTGCTTCAAAATTATAGATAATAACCTCTTTTAAACTCTCTAATGCTTTAGTTACCTCTTTAGAGTCTTCTCCATTTATAAATCTATTTTCATTAAATAGACTCTTTACTAAAGTTTTTTTTCCAGTGTATGGTTCTCCTACTATTAATATAGAAACAAAGAGTGACTTGCTAAGTGTTAAACCTTTAATAATATTTTTTATATGGATAGAATTGCTTAAAAATTGAACAGTTTTCATAATTAAATTATATTCTATTTTACTTATAAAAAAAATAAATTTAGCTTTTGAATTTTAAACTTTTTTATCTATTTTTTGGACGAAAATATATCTCCTCTAAGAGGAGAAAATATATACGTGGAGGGGTATGTTTTAGAGATACTCTTTTCCCTTTTTTAGAGCATCAATTAGAGAATCTATATTTTCCTTTGGAATGTGAATTTTCCAATCTGGTTGACTCTTAGTGCCATCTAAGAATATACCAATGCTCAATACGCTATTGCTATTTTTGCCATAAGGCTCATCTATTTTTGAAATAGAAATTTTACCATCTTTTGTCCCACTTAGAGGAATTTCATCTATTTTTGTTATTTTTTCGCTCACTCTAAGTCTCCTTTTTTTTGATATTTTTAAACATTTAATAATATATCAAAAAGTGTGATGAGGAGCTTAAATCAAGAAGATTTTAGAAAAAATTTATTAGATTTTTCTGTAGATATCTTCTTGTTTTACAAGCAAAAGATGAAGATGATTGTAGTAGTATTAAAATTAATAGAGAAGATATAAATCTCATGTTTTACTCCTTATTGACCTTATTTTGAATGATTTTAATCTAAGAATTAGTAACAAATATGAAAATTAAATAAAAAAATTACTTTGCTAATCTAAATGTTACGAAATCTTCAAAACTTCTATCCATCTCTTTAACATCTGGACGAAATAGAGGAATATGCCCATATATAAAAGATAATTCAGCTCTAGACTCTTTTATATCTTTTTTTAATATAGCGTGTTTATATATAGCAGATACTAAAGAGGTTCTATCTGCTCCACCTTGACAATGTATTAATATTGGTTTTTTAGCATTTTTTAAAATCTCCACTAATTCTTGAATTTTTTCTGGACTTAAATATCTTTTTGAACTTATTTGATAATTTATTAATGTAATATTTCTATCTTTTAGAATTTTTACTTCATCTTTATACCACCATCTATTCTGTTCTCCTCTTAGATTTATAACTGTTTTGATATTATATTTAGTTAAGTAGTAGGGCATATTAAACCAAAATAGTTGTCCAGAGCGATATGCTAAATTGTCTATTTTATGAAAGTTTCCATATATAAATGCATATCCAATATATAAAATCGATAGCATTAATACTATTTTAAAACTCTTTTTTATATAACGCAATATTTGCTCCATTTTTATATTGATTATATTGAATTTATGGTAATGTTTCATTTATGAAAACAATACTATTTTGCAAAAAAAGAGAATCTTTTAATATATTAAAGCCTTTAGCAGATGAGTTGGATAAGAGAAAATTTGAATATATATGGTATATAGACCCTAAGCTATTTACAGAATTTCCATATAAACAGATGATGCATACAAATGCTTTAGAGTATTTGAGTGAATTTAATGCAGACATTATTTTTACTCCAGAGACTTTAGTGCCATATTGGTTAAGAGGTTTAAAAGTTCATATATTCAATTCTCTTATCTTTAATGAAGAGAAGTTTTTAAATATGTTAGACTATTTTGATTTATATTTAACTCCAGGGCCTAAATTTACAAGTTTTTTTGAAAAGTTAAACCAAAAAAGAGAAGATTTTAGTGTAGTAGAGACTGGTTGGACAAAATTAGATACTCTATTTAATATAGTAGATGATGATATCATATCATGGGAGAGAGAAAAGCTATTGGCACAATATAATGTCAAATATATTGTCTTATATGCTCCAAGTTCAGATGAAAAGTTGACATCAGCTAGAGTTTTAAAAGATGCTATAGTAAAACTCTCCTCTCAAAAAGAGGTTTTATTTTTAGTCCATTTCGAAGAGGGGATGCCAGAAGATATAGTAGAGCAATATAGAGAGATTAAAACAAAAAATATTAGAATCTTAGATGAGAGAAATATTAGTAAAAATATGCATATTTCAAATCTTTTAATTAGTGATACTACATCTTATGTATATGAGTTTATTTTATTGGATAAACCAGTTATAACAGTAGATACAAAACTTATAGATATTACGTGGACAAATCTATCTCCTAGTGGTTTATATTTAAATGTAATTAGGACATTAGAAAATAGAGTAGCTACTAGAAATAGAAGAGATCAAACCATAAAAAACTATCACCCCTATAGAGATGGGAAATCTTCTAAAAGAGTTGTAGAAGCATCTATGGGATATTTAAAGGAGCATAAGGTTCCACAAGAGAGAAAACTATCTATTTTAAAAAAATGGAAATTCAAAAGAGCATTTAACAAATATTAGATATAATTTTATTTAACAAAAAAAAATAGAAAGTGGGACTTTTATGAAAATTTTAATAACGGGAACAGCAGGATTTATAGGTTCAGCTTTAGCTTTGAGATTGGCACAAAGAGGTGATGAGGTTATTGGTGTTGACAATATAAATGACTATTATGATATAAGGGTAAAATATGGAAGGCTTCAGAGAGATGGAATTATCTCTTCTTTAGAAGATGGAAATAGTATAGAGTATAATAGCGTTTTAACCTCATCAAAATATCCAAATTTAAAATTTATAAAGTTAGATTTAGAAGATAGAGAGAATCTGTTTAAAATATTTGAACGAGAAAAATTTGATGCTGTTTGTAATCTGGCTGCTCAAGCTGGAGTTAGATATAGTTTAAAAAATCCTTATGCATATATAAATAGTAATATTGTAGGATTTATGAATATATTAGAGGGGTGTAGAAATTTTGAAGTTAAAAATCTCTCTTATGCATCTAGTTCTTCTGTTTATGGATTAAATGATAAGTTGCCTTTTTCTACCGAAGATAGTGTTGATCATCCAATATCTCTATATGCAGCTACTAAAAAGAGTAATGAGTTAATGGCTCATACATATTCTCATCTATACAATATATCTACAACTGGGCTTAGATTTTTTACAGTATATGGACCTTGGGGTAGACCAGATATGGCACTTTTTTTATTTGTGAAAGCTGGTTTGGAGAATAGACCAATAGATGTATTTAATAATGGGAATATGTTAAGAGATTTTACATATATAGATGATATTGTAGAGGGTGTTGTAAGGGTTATTGATAATCCTGCAAAGCCAGATGAGAATTGGACTAAGACAAAAAGAGTATCTACATCTACTGCACCATATAAAATCTATAATATTGGAAATAATAATCCAGTAAAACTTATGGATTTTATTGAAGCAATAGAGAATAGACTTGGTAAAAAGATAGAGAAAAATATGATGCCAATTCAGGCTGGAGATGTTCCAGCAACCTATGCAGATGTGAGTGATTTGGTAGAGGATTTAGGATATAAACCAGCAACTCCAGTTCAAGAGGGAATTAATAGGTTTATAGATTGGTATTTGGAGTTTTTTAATAGATGATAGATTATCTATATCTATTTTTATATAAGATATTTGCCCTCTTGTCTAAACTTCTCCCAAGAGGGTTTATGGATAGGCTCTTAATGAGCATTTCAAAATTTGCTTATAGGTTTGATAGAAAACATAATCATATTATAAATGCCAATTTAAAATTGGCATTTGGAGATAAGCTCTCTCAAGAGAAAAGAGATAAGATTGGTGTGAATGTCTTTTATAATCTTCTTCAAAATATTGTAGGATTTATGAGAAGAGACTCTAGTTCTAGGGAGGAGATTTTAAAAGATATAGAGTTTAAAAACTCATATATATTAGAAGATGCATTAAAGAGTAAAAGAGCCATAGTTTTAATGACTGCTCACTATAGTAATTGGGAGCTTTTGCCAGTTGCTGTAGCATTAGAATTTAATATAGATCTGGTGGCTGTTGGTAGAAGATTAGATTCTGCGGTTATGGATAGGATTTTAAAAAGAAATAGAGAAAAGTATGGCGTAGAGATGATCTATAGAAAAGGAGCAATAAAAAATCTATTAAAGGCTTTAAGGGCTGGTAGAGTCGTAGGTCTCCTTTTAGATCAGCATTTAGGGGAGAAACAAGGTGGTATTGGAGTATCTTTTTTTGGACACAAGGCTCTACACTCACCTTCTGCTTCAATTTTAGCCAGAAATTTAGATGCTATAATTATTCCAGTGTTTATACATACAACAGATTATAGGAAGTATGAGATTAGTTTTTATAAACCAATAGAGCCTATAAAAAGTAAAGATAAAAGATTAGATATTTTAAATATGACTCAAGCACAAGCGTCTATTACTCAAAGTGTAATTGAAAAAGATCCTTCTCAGTGGTTTTGGGTTCACAAACGATGGAAGGGGTTTTATCCTAATATATATCAAAGAGATTGAAAATAGAGAGGAAGAGAATTAGAGCATAATCTGCTCATCTCTTTCTATTTTGATGTATCTGAAGAGTCCAATATAGGTTTTGGGGTCTTTTGTGTGCTTTTTGGAAGTTGTGGATACTCTATTTTTGGTTTTATCCCCTCTAAAGCATTAAAAAATGCTAATATATTGTCAATATCCTCTTCTGTTAGATTTATAGGTATAATATCTAATTTGAATTTTCCAATATTTATACTACCTTTTTTTGCTTTATTCGCATCTTCTATCTTATATGCAACTTGAACATGCCCCATCTCTTTGATTGCGTCTCTTAGAGACCAAATCATTCCGTTGTGAAAATATGGAGCCGTTTCTGTAATATTTCTAAGAGTTGGAACTTTTATCAATTTTTGCCCATTTCCTCTAAAGCCTCCAACATCTCTATATTTATATTGTGAGCGAAGTTCAAATGGTTGCATATCTCCACCAAGTGCTATGCCATTGTGGCAGACTACACACCCTTTATCTATAAAAGTTTCAAGCCCCTTTTTCTCTTTTTTAGTTAATGCATTTTCATCACCTAGTAGGAAGCTATCATATCTTGATGGTGTAACTAATGTTCTCTCAAATAGGGCAATAGTAGATGTTATTTTATCAAAATCTATTTTTACATCTTTGCCGTATGCTTTTTTGAAAAGCTCTACATACTCTGGAATAGAGTTTATTCTCTCTTCTACCAATTTTCTATTAGCAGCCATCTCTACTGGTGCTTGGACTGGTCCTTTTGCTTGATCTTCTAGGCTTTTACTTCTTCCATCCCAAAATTGTCTTTTAAAAAATACTGCATTATATACAGTAGGTGAGTTTAAATGTCGTGGATTTGGACTCCATTGATGACCAATAGCTTTTGGAACTCCATCTACTCCACCAAGCCCTAAGTTGTGGCACCAGTTACAAGATATAAGAGAGCTCTTAGATAGTCTTGGGTCGAAATATAACATTTTTCCAAGTTCTATTCTCTCTGGTGTTAATAGTCCTTTTGGGTCTATTAGTTTTAATAGTTTATCTCTTGTATTTGGAATTGGCTCTAATCCACTCTTTTTTGCTTTTTCAATTAGAGAATCGCCATATACTATATGGCTAAGAATTATGGCTAAAAATAGTATTTTAAATTTTTTCATAATGATATCCTTTATATTTTATATGTTATTATAAAATATTGGTAGTTAAAAAAGGTTAAAAATCTATTTATATTTTAAAATATCTTTTGGTTCTTCTGCTTCAAAGCTATATTTAAGAAGAGATATATATTTTGCATGAAGCAGAACTCTTTTGCTTTTTGTTGGAGAACCATAATACTCATCTCCAATAATTGGATATCCAATAGATGCTAAATGGACTCTAATTTGGTGAGTTCTTCCTGTTTTTATCTCTATTTCGACTTTTGATTTTTTACCCTGTATTAAAATTGGTCTAATAATAGTTATTGCCTCTTTTCCTCTTTTATCTATTTTCGAGAAAGATTTACCTGCTCTTTTAAAAGTAGAAATTGGTTTATCTATTAAAGTTTCTTCAAAGAATATTCCATCTACCCAAGCTGTATATATTTTCTTTACTCTTTTTGCTCTAAACTCCTCTATTGCTTTTTTTAAAAATTCCTCATTTTTTGCCAATAGTAAAATACCACTAGTCTCTCTATCTAATCTATGTATTAGTTTAACATCTTTTTTTATGCTATCTACTACTTTGTAGCTATCTAATAGAGGTGGTTTATTTATGGCTATAATATCTTTATCCTCATAGATAATTTCTATTTTGTCTATCTTTTCAACTCTAAATTTTGTATCTTTATTCATTAGAGCTCTTGCTATTTTAATCTTCTTATCTCCTACATAGACTACTCCACTATCTATTAACTCTTTTGCTTTCTTATTTGAAATCTGCTTTTGTTGTGCTAATAATTTATATGCTTTTTCCACTCTATAACTCTTTTTGTATTGATTTTAAAATTGGTTTAATGTCTGTTTGTTTTTTTATTACTGCTTTTTTTATTTTTTTATACTCCAATAGAGCATCTTTTAGATTATCTTTATCGACAATCTCTATACCATCTACCATATTAAATATATCTATTTGGTTAAAGTAGTGTTTACCAGAGATTATTTTACAATTAAATTGGGCAGGTTCTGCAAAGTTATGTCCTCCATAAGGTTCGAAAGCTCCTCCTAAAATTACAATATCGCTTATTGCATATATATTTACAAGCTCACCTAAGACATCTATTAAGATAATATCTGAATTAAAAGCTTCGTTTTCTGAAAATCTATGCCAACTTAGATGATGCTCTTTTGAAAACTCTTCTATTAATAGAGATACTCTATTAAATCTTTCTGGATGTCTTGGAGCAATTGCTAATCTACTATTTAGTTCTTTTTTTCTAAACTCTATAAAAGCGTTTAATATTATACTCTCTTCCATCTCATGGGTGCTTCCAGCACAAATTAATAGTGCTTTTGGTTTTGATAGTTTTCTAGTTGGTTTTGGAATATTAAATAGTTTTATATTTCCAATTACTTCAACGCTTTTAGCTCCAAGAGCCTCCAATCTGGTTTTATCTGTAGTTGTTTGAGCATAGACTTCGTCTATATTTTCAAATATTCTCTTATAGAGCCATTTAAAAGCCCTATATCTAGGAAATGAACGACTGCTTATTCTAGCATTAATTAATATAGTTTTTGCCCCTTTTTTCTTTGCCAATAAGAATAGTAGATACCAAAGTTCCGCTTCTACTACTACCAAGATTTTTTGAGGCTTAATCCATGAAAAAAGTAGTATTTCAAATGGTAAATATCTACTATTTTTAGGAGATTTTTGAAATATTGCTCTATATCCTGTTTGTGTTGTTGTTGTAAGCCTTAATATATTTTGGGGAAATTTTTCTAAAATTGGATATATTGCTCTAGCTTCTCCATAGCTACAACTATGAAACCAGATTCCATCTGGTTCTAGTGGGGGATTATTTTTTAGAAAAAAACGAGCTTTGATGGATTCTTTGTATTTTAGTTTTTTTTTGGATAAAAATAGTAAAAAAGGGATAGCTAAAATATATACAAAGCAGAGTATGCTTGTATATAATATAAGAAAGAGTCTATTTCTCAATTAAACCTCTGCTGTTGCAGGTTCTACATATATAATTCTTCCGCAATGGTGACAGGTGCAAATCTCTTCAGATTTAATTACTTCAGCGTATGCTGAATCATTTAATTTCATATAGCACCCATAGCATGCCTGTTTTCTAACTGGAACAACTGCTGTGTTTTTACTCCATAATCTAATCTTTTCATAGAATGCCAAGATTTTTTGATCAATTGTTCTAATTTTTGCATCTCTTTTTAAAAAGAGTTCTCTTCTCTCTTTTTCTATTTGTTCCATTCTCTCCATATATTCACTATAGAATTTTTCATAATCCTCTTTGGCTTTTTGTAGTTTTTCCTCTAGTTCTTGGAGCTCTTTTAACTTATTATCTATAATTTTATTTAGTCTCTCTATCTCTTCATTAATGAAAGATATCTTCTCTTTTGCAAGTTCAGTTTCTGTTTGAATTGCTTTTAACTCTTTTTCACTCTTTACAAGTTTCTCTTTTTTAGCACTATTTTCTAACTGTTCTTTTAGAACTTTGATTTGATTCTCATAAGAGTTAATCTTCTCTCTTAGCTCTTGAATACTCTTTTCAATCTCCTCCTTACTATTTTCAATCTCCTCTTTTTTCTCTCTTCTTCTATCTAATTTTTTTTGTAAGTTTTCTACTATTGGATTAAAGTCATCTATAGCTTTATCTAACTTTGATAACTCGATTAACTCTTGTAAATGTCTATTCAATCTTTATCCTTTGGGGTTTTGCAGAATTATTTTGTGGTATTTAAACTATCTCAAATGGATTTTTTAATTGGCAAATTATAGCAAAAATACCTAAGTTTTCCAAAGAGAAGAATCATTTTTTATTTTTTTAATAATTTGGATTATATCAAATTGATGAGCTTTAGATAACATCCCAAATATTTTAATCATCTCCAAAACTATAAAACTATTTTCTCTATTGAACTTAAAATAAGCAAACTCTTTAGTTTTAGCAGTTCTGCCTATTAATTGTTCTTTGCATATTAACTCCGTAATTGGAAAGCAGAAATATAACATAGGCTGGACTCCAACAGCTCTTTGTTTTTCTCTTATTGTTATTTCTGTTATTATCTCATAATTTCTAAATCTATGAATAAGTTGTGGATATTCTACTTTTAATATTTCAAAATTGACTCTATTTATTATCTCCTCGTGGGGATGAGTTCTTTTAATTAAACAGTGTGGATGTCTATCTATTAAACTATTTTCATCTAAACTTTCTATAAAGTTTTGAGTTTTTTCCAATTCTCCTAAAGAGATAACTTTAAACTTTACTAGATAGTATAAATATTCACTAAGTTCATATAGATATTTAGTTTTACCATTAAAACCCTTAAATGTGATATGTTTAATTGTGGTTAAATTCTTTTTTTCACTCTTAATATCAATATCATATCCAATCTGCCACTCTATATAGTTTCTTAGATTAAATCTATTTTTCCTCGTAGCAAAAGGAGTCCCATACCCATATATATTATCTCTCTGTTTTACTCTAATCTTTCCACTTGTTGTAGTAAGTGGAATTGCTATTAAAATTTCTTTATTTTCATAATCAATATTTTCAATAAACATAGTGTTCTCCTAATAGTATCTTAAAATACTCTACAATTTTTTGTCTAATTAGGTTAATATCAATATTATCTATTCTAAAAAACCTATTTAAAAATTTATGCCTAGTTAATGCTTCTTGTATAAAAAAGTATCTATATCTCTCATATAAGTTTAAATCTATAAAAACATCAAGGTTTCCAAAATAATAAGGAATATGAGAACTAAACTGTTTAAAAACATCTACATATATATAATATTCTAGTTTAGATTTATCTATAATAATAGTATTATAGGAGTATTTATCAATAAAAGTTCTATTTCTCTTTAAAGCGTTAATATCTCTCATAGTCCAAAATAGAATATCATCACTTTTAGGAGTTTTTCCTTTTATTGGATATTTTCTAATATAGTTTGATATAAAATCAAAATCACTTAATCTAAAAGTTTTTTCTTCAAGTGTTTTAAATTTATACTCTTTAATATATTCAAAATTCATGCCTCTATTATCTCTTTTATATAGTGCTATAATAATTGGAAAAGAGATACCCTTTGATGTCTCTTTAAAAGTAGCACTATCTATAATAGTGCTATCTATTAATCTATAATTATCTTTTAATCCTTTCAAGAGTCTAAAATTTGCTGGCTTAATTAAATATGAGAGAGGATGTAAAACACAAATAGTATCTGCTTGAAGTTTAGCATAAGAGAGTAAAAAACTTATCCCATAATCTCTTGTTTTTATATCACTATCAATAATAATAGTCTCTTTTTTTATTCTATTTCTAATAATAGAGGTTACATCATTATATGGAGGATTTCCTATAATAATTAATTTATCATCTTTATCTATTTTAAACATAGACCTATTTATATTAGATAAAGCATTTTTATTAAAAAGTCGAATATCTTTAAATATATTTTTTGTAATATTATAAGCCTCTTTATCTATATCATTTCCAAGCAATTTATAATTAGTCCTATTCTCAAAAAAATTTCCATACCCACAAGAACTATCAAGGATAACAGTATCCTTATCAATAAATGGTTCTATCATACTCCAAACAATATCTATATATCTCTTTGGAGTATAAAAAGCACCTAAATTAATCTTATCTATATGGTTTAGGTGTTGTTGTTCTCTTAATTTACTATTCATATTTAAATGGATTTAAAATATTATAGATTGTTGAAAAAATACCTAAGTTTTCCAACTCCTCTTTTAATATCTCACTAAAAAATATCTCACTCTCAAAGTGTCCAATATCTACTAACATTAAATCTTGACTCTTAGCCTTCATAGCATCATGATACTTTATATCTCCTGTTAAAAAACAGCAACTCTCTACTTCATCAATCAAAGATGCACCACTTCCAGTAGTTATTGCAATAGAGTCTATATTATCTTTTCTATTTACTACTTTTAAATATTTTAAATTTAACTTCTCTTTTAAAAGTTTAAATAACTCATTACTTGATATATTTACTTCAGATTCTAAAATAAAATCTTTTTCTTTTTTTATTTTAAACCCCAAAATCTTCTCAAAAACATATTTATTTAGATGAGTTTTATCAAAATTGGTATGGAGTGCAATAACTGAAATCCTCTTTTGTAATATTATCTCTAAAAGGTTTGATGGGTATTTGGTAAGATTTAAACTCTTTAGTGGTGAAAATATTAATGGGTGGTGAACAATAAATAGGGAGTTCTCTTTTGCTGTTTGGAGTTGGTCTTTTGTAATTTCTAGCGAGATGTAGATATGTTCTATTGTTCTATTTAAATCCCCAACAATTAAGCCAGAGTTATCCCATTTTTCTTGAAGTTCAAATGGAGATATTTTATTTAATATATTATATATATGCTCTAGTTTCATCTTTTAATACTCCAACACACTATAAACTGGTGCTTTAATATTTTCTCTTCCATTTAAGAATTTTAGTTCAATAATAAAACAGCACTCTAAACATTTTGCATCTAATTTTTCTATAAGTTCAACTACAGCCCCAGCTGTTCCACCAGTGGCAATTAAATCATCAACCACCAAAACTCTAGCCCCTTTTTTTCCATTGAATGCATCAATATGAATCTCTACCTCATCAAATCCATACTCTAGAGCATACTTTTGAGATATAGTAGTATATGGAAGTTTTCCTTTTTTTCTAGCTGGAACAAATCCGATTTTTAATCTATCTGCTAGAATTGAACCAAATATAAATCCTCTAGCATCAATTCCTACAATATAATCTAAATTAAAACTCTTATATCTTTTCTCTAAATGATTCATTAAGATATTTAGTGCTTTTGGATTATTTAAGAGTGTTGTAATATCTTTAAAAACTATTCCTTTTTTTGGAAAATCTGCTACGTCTCTTATACTTTTTTGTAAAAATTTTTTATCCTCTTCTGTTAGATTTGACATATTTTAGCCCTTTTTTTAACAAAATTATATCTAAAAAATATTGGTTATTTTATAAAAGCTTATTTGAATTTAAATCTTTTAGTTTAGTATGATATACTAATTTAATTATCAATCTTTAGGAAAATTTTATGTTTATTGAGAGACTAAAATATGTAGATAATAGATGGCAAATTGATAAGAGAGTAGAAAATAAAACTCCAGATATTGTATTTATGTTTGGAAAGAGAGCAGAACTTCAAGACAGAAAAATATATAAATCTCTAAGAGATATATATCCTTATAGCGATATTATAGGGTGTTCAACTAGTGGAAATATTTTTGGTGAGCAGTTGGTAAGTGCTAGTGTTGTTGCTGTAGCAATATATTTAAAGATGGGAAGTGTTAGAGTCTCGATAAGAGATTTTTCAAAAGATGATAATCAGATACAAATTAGCAAAGATTTAATATTTGCTCTTCCAAAAGAGCACTTAAAACATATTTTTATACTATCTGATGGATTAAATATGAATGGTTCAAATTTGGTAGAGGGGATAAATTTGGCCACTCCATCTACTGTTTTAGTTACTGGAGGATTTGCTGGTGATGATGAACAGTTTATTGAGAGTGTTATAATGGTAAATGGTGTTGTAAAGTCAAATAGGGTAATTGCAGTAGGTTTTTATGGAGATAGTATTGAAGTTAAAAGTGGCTGTTTTTCTGGTTGGAGTGAATTTGGGATTTTGAGAAAAATAACAAAATCTAAAGGTAATATTGTATATGAGATAGATGGTAAACCAGCATTGGATTTATATAAAAAATATTTAGGAGATTATGCTAAAGATTTGCCAAAGAGTGCATTGAATTTTCCAATTAGTATAAAAAGAGATAGAGCAGATGAGCAAAATCTAATTCGTTCAGTCTTAGGAATAGATGAAGATAATAGAGCTTTGATATTTGCTGGAGATGTGCCAGAAGGGTATTATGCTAGGCTTATGAAGGCTAGTATTGATGGTTTAATTGATGGAGCTTTTAGAGCATCAAATCAGATTGGAGATATCAGGGGTGAGGCTTTGGGGATTGTTATAAGTTGTGTTGGTAGAAAATTGGTATTAAAACAGTTGGTTGATGAGGAGTTGGAGGCTATTTCTGAAATTTTAGGTAATAGTGTGACTCTAATAGGTTTTTACTCTTATGGGGAGTTAGCTCCATTTAATGGTTCAGATGTATGTGAGTTTCATAATCAAAACTTAGTAGTTACTTTAATTTCAGAGAAGATATAAAAGCATGAATAGACTGCTCAAGAGACAATTAAAATACTCCTTTGGAAAAGATTTTAATATAGATGATTTTGATGATAAAATGAAAGATTTCATAGGTAGAGTTGAGAGAGCTTATGAAGCATTTGATAATGAGAAGAAGTTTTTAGAACATACAATTAAAATCAATTCTGAAGAGTTAACAGAGGCTTATGAGACAATAGAGGAGTATAATCTTTCTCTAAAGGATAAAATTAATGAAAAAAAGCTTATATTCCAACAATATACTCAAGCAATAGATGCCTCTTTTTTAGTCTCTAAAACAGATAAAGATGGCATAATTACCTATGCTAATGATATGTTTTGTGAGGTATCTAAATACTCAAAAGATGAGTTAATTGGTAAGCCTCATAGTATTGTTAGGCATGAGAGTATGCCAAGTTCTGTATTTAAAGAGCTATGGGATACTATTAAGCAGAAAAAGATTTGGCGAGGACAGATAAAAAATAGAGATAAAAATGGGAATAGATATTTTATATATGCTACAATATTTCCCTTAGTCGATAAGAGTGGGGAGATAATTGAGTATATTGCAATAGGAAATAATATTACAGAAAGAGTAGAGCTTGAGAATAGATTAAAAAAACAGGAGAAATATACAAAACTACTTTTTAATTCTCAAGAGAGTATTGTCTTTACCCTTACAAAAGAGGCTGGTGTATTAGATGTAAATAGAAAGTTTTTAGAGACATTTGGATTTGAATCTTTTTTTGATTTTAAAAAGGATTATAGCTGTATATCTGAGCTTTTTATCGAAAAAGAGGGCTATTTGAGTGCAAATTATTCTCCAAAGAGTCACTGGGTTGATGAGGTATTGGATAATCCAGATAAAACTCATAAGGCTATTATAAAAGATAAATATGAGATGGAAAGAATATATAGTGTGCATTTAAATTCTGTCGAGTTTGAGAATGAGAACTTTTTGATTGCGAACTTTACAGATATAACAGAATTGGAGTATGCAAGAGAGCTTGCAATTGCATCAGAGAAAGCAAAATCAGAATTTATGGCAAATATGAGCCATGAGATTAGAACTCCTATGAATGGAATTATCGGATTTACCGACTTACTCTTTAAGAGCAATTTAGATGCTAAACAGAGACAGTTTACTGAGTATATTAAAAATTCGACTACTGTTTTACTTGATATTGTAAATGATATTTTAGATTTCTCAAAAATTGAGAGTGGACACTTAGAGTTAGATTTGACTCCTACAAATCCATTTATAGATTTACGCTCTGCTATGACAATTTTTAAATCTCAAGCTTCTCAAAAAAATATATCATTTATTGTAAATATAGACTCATCTATTCATGAGTGTCTTTTAATGGATAAATTAAGAGTAGTTCAGATTTTGACAAACTTAGTAAATAATGCAATTAAATTTACCCCAGAGAATGGAACAGTAGATATGTGTGCTAAGCTTGTGGGAAGAGAAAAGAATAGAGATAGAATTCTATTTTCAGTAACAGATACAGGAATTGGTATTCCAAAAGATAGAATTAAAACAATATTTCAATCCTTTATACAAGCAGATAGTAGCACAACTAGAAATTTTGGAGGCACAGGTCTTGGGCTTAGTATTGCTGGGTCTTTGTGTAAGTTGATGGGGAGTGAATTAAAGGTAGAGAGTAAAGAAGGGGAGGGTAGCAGATTCTATTTTGAGGTTGAGTTTGAGAGATGTAATAATACACCTACTCTAGCTAGTAGATTAAATAACACAACTCCAATATATTTGATAGATTGTAAAAAAGATATATATAAAGATATTTTGACTCAGTTAAAACATTTTGGGATATCACCTACTCAGATATCGTTTGAGGATTTAATATGTGATAGTGTTCCAGAGGATAGTATTATTATAACTTTTAATTATAAGCAATATAAACCTCTATTAAATATATCTTCTAAGATTATTTTAGTAGATAGTAGTAAAGAGGCATTTAATTTGGCAAGAGATGAAGATATTTTATATCATATAGGACTCTTTGAGGAGGCACCATCTATATTATATAATGCAATATTAAACTATACAACAACATCTTTTGATACAAAAAATAGCTCTAAGAGTATGGAAAGTGATACTAAGAGTTTGGACTCAAATGCTATAAGAGCTTTGGTTGTAGAAGATTATGAGATGAATAGAATTTTAATAGAGGAGATGTTACTTAGTTTTAATATTGAGGTGGATTTTGCTACAAATGGAAAAGATGCAGTAAGTATGGTATTGGAGAGAGACTTAAAATATGATATTATATTTATGGATATAAATATGCCAATTATGAATGGTATAGATGCTACAAAAATTCTAAGAGAAAAAGGGGTAGATATACCAATAATCGCTTTAACAGCAAATGCCCTAGAGGGAGATAGAGAGAGATATCTAGCATCTGGTATGAGTGATTATTTGAGTAAACCAATAGATGTTAAATATTTAGAAAATATTTTGGATAAATTTATCTATAATAAAGAGAAGACTCAAAATGAGATTAAAAAAGAGAATATAAAAGAGGATACGGATAGATTAAACTTAAATATAAATATGTTTGTAGATGCTCTAATAATAGCAAAAAAGGAGATGAGATTTAGCACATCTATTATAGTTAGACTATTTAAATCATTTGTAGAGAATGCTATTAAAAATCTTCAACAATTAATTCCAGCAGTAGAGAGCGGGGATAGAGATACTATTTATAAATCGGCACATGCTCTAAGAGGTATTGCTCTGGCTTTAAGATTTAGGGATATTGTAGAGATATGTGAAGAGATAGAGTATGGTATAAAAGATTCAAAAAATAGTATTGATTTTAAGAGTTTAAGTTATAAGTTAGAGGAGTATATTGCATATATAAAGAGATATAGAGATATTATTATTGAAAAGCTAAATTCAATGGAGGGTTAGATATTTAACTTATAAATTGATATAATCTTTACTATAGAGGGGTTTTCTAACAAACTACTAATACTTTTATGTAAAAATAGTGGTATAAACTATATTCAAGGATTTATCTATATGCAATTACTGTTTAGATTATTACTATTTACAATTCTAGGATTTTCTCAAACTCTAAATGAGCAGATACAAGAGTTACAACACGCCTCTAAAGCTAGAAGAGTAGAGCTTATGAACCATATTAAAAAACAGTTAATTTTAATGAATCAAAAGGAGAGGCTGGAGACAATTATTAAATTAAAAAGAAGGCTTCAGCCAGATTTTGATGCTACTAACTCCCCTGCTATAGAGCCTTTAAAAGGTGCTATTGATAGTAAAATTAACCCACAAAGTAGTTTTGTAGATGAGCAGATATTAAATCAAGAAGATATGCTTGAGCAGAGTGTTTTAAATCAGGAGTATATAAAAGATAGTTTAGTTAAATCTAGTTTAGAGATGGTTCAACAAAACGGTATAGATATAAAAGAGCCAATAGAACCACAAGATTCCCCTCAAGAGCAGTTTCCAGCTGATAGAGTATTAAATTTACCAGATAATACCATCGATGATAATGCAAAAGAGCCAATAGAGCCAAGATTACCTCAAGAACCAGTTCCTCCTATTACTACACAACAAAATAGTAATAGTAATATTGATGTTAATAATATTAAAGAGCCAATAATACCAAATCAACAAAATGCAGAACCGCCAGATCAGAGTAATATTCAGAGTAATATTCAGAGTAATATTCAAAGTAATATTATAGATACTCCACCAGATGAATCAGATAGATTATATCATCAAGTAGAATCAAACTCTAATGGAGAAGAGGATATAAAACATAATAGTTCCAATGAGAATATGTTAGATAGTAGCTCGAGGAGAGATATAGATGTTTCTAATATAAGAGATAGTTCTATTGAGCACAGAGACAATCAACATGTAAATAGTCAACAATTTAGAGGAAGATAGAATGCGTAAAATTGTAATACTCCTACTGTTTTTGTCTATTTCTCTTATAGCATATAGCGATATGGATTTAGATGGTGTAGAAGATAGTGAAGATAAGTGTCCTAATACTCCATTGAGTGATTTAGTAGATTTAAATGGTTGCACTATTGAGAGTTTAATATCAAATCACCATTTCAATATATCTATAGGAGAGATATACACAAAAGATAGTGACTCTAAGGTATATACATCATCAGTTAGATTTAATTATTTTTACAAAGATAGTTTCTCTTTAACATTATCTTCATCTTCTTACAATAGAAAAGACAACGGCATAGATAGTAATGGTTTAAATGATACATATCTTTTTGGATTTTATAGCATTAAACCTATTAAAAATTTACGCATTAAGAGTGGAGTTGGTATATCTTTTCCAACCTATGATAGTAGAGGTAATAGGCTAGATTACTCTTTTAGTAGTTATTTTACATACGCAATTGATAGGTTATCTATTATTGGAGGGGCTGGATATAGAGTAGTTAGAGATAGAGATTTAGATGGATATTTAGAGCATCAAAATAGTTTTTCATACAATATTGGTTTTGGATATTATCTATTGGACTCTTTTTATAGTAGCCTCTCATATTCAAATAGTAACTCAATATATAAAGGTTATAGTGATATAGAATCTATTTCTATATATAACTATTTTAAGATAGATAAGAATTGGTTTTTAAATTTAAGCTATACTAGAGGTTTAAATAGTATGGCAGTAGATAGTAGTTTGGGGGTTAGAGTTGGATACTACTGGTAAAATACTTTTATTAGAAGATGATATTGAGTTGGGAGAGACAATAAAAGAGCTTTTAGAGTTAGAGGGTATGAGTGTTGTGTGGGTAAAAGATGCACTCTCTGCTTCAGAGGCTACATATAATAGTAAGTTTGATTTATATATATTTGATATTAATGTTCCAGCATTTAGTGGTTTAGAGCTTTTAGAGGATTTAAGAGAGGCGAGGGATTTAACTCCTACAATCTTTATTAGTGCGTTAATAGATATTAAGAGTATCTCTAGAGCTTTTAATATTGGAGCAGAAGATTATATTAAAAAACCTTTTTTTCCAGAAGAGTTATTAATTAGAATTAGAGCAAAATTTAAACAGAAGGATAGACCAATTGTATATAGAGATATTATATTTTATCCAAAAAACAAAGAGATATATAAAAATAAAGAACCCATTAACCTTAGTCCTATGCAGTATGAGCTATTTTCAATTTTTATAAAAAATAGGGGTAAAATAATCGATAAGAATTATCTATTGGAGCAGACGGGAATTAAGAGTTTTTCTGCATTAAGAGTGGCTATTGCTAAGTTAAAGCAGAGTTTAGATTTGAATATAGTAAATATTCATGGAGTGGGGTATAGGCTTGAGGAGAGTTGAGAGGGAATCCTTTATAAAAGGTTTTTTGCTATTTTTTATCTCTATGAGTATATTGATATTTGCTCTATTTTTTATTTATTATCAAAAAGAGTTGCAAGATTTAGATAAAGAGCTTATATCAAAAATGAGTCTTTGTAGTTTTACCCTAAATTGTAAAGAGTTTGGAGTTGATTTTGTTCCAAAAAGTAGAGATGTTTTAACTTTTCATCTATATAAAAATAAGAAGGAGATATATAGTCTATATCCAATTAAAAATGTAGATTTTTTTTTAAAGATATATATGAATATTGAGGATTATAATATATCTTTATCAAATATAAAAGGGGATCTATTTATATATTTAATTATTACATTAATTGCTGTTTTTATATTATCTATCATATTTTCTCTATACTCACTATCACCTTTAAGAGAAGCTTTAGTTTTGACTAGAGAGTTTGTAAAGGATATTTTACACGATGTAAATACTCCTATGTCAACTATTCGTCTAAATTTATCACTTTTAAAACATGAGGTGGGAGAGAATAAGAAGATACTAAGAATAGAAAAAGCATTGGAAAAGTTGGTATTATTGCAAGATAATTTAAAATATTATCTTTTAAATCATAAGATGGATATAGATACTATAAATTTAAAGGAGTTATGTTTTGAGAGAGTAGAGATGATTGAGAGAAATTATCCAGATATAAAATATTATATAGATATTCCATCAAATATTATAATTCAAAAGAATAGAGATGCTTTTATTAGGATATTAGATAATATAATAGATAATGCTTTTAAGTATAATAAAAGGGGTGGAAAGGTTTTTATATACTATAAAAATGGAGCTTTAAATATAGAAGATACTGGAGTTGGTATTAGAGATGCTAGTCGAGTATTTGATAGATTTTATAAAGAGAGTAGTGGAGGAATGGGGATTGGTTTAGATATTGTAAAAAAATTATCAGAGGAGTTAAATATTAAAATTAGAGTAGATAGTAGTGTTGGTATTGGAACTACTATTACTCTAAAATTTTAACTGTGAGCTTCAAAGTAGTTTAGATAGTTTATTATTCTATTTCTAGTTTCTATATTTTCAATTTGGCTAATCCAATCTTCTAAGTTTCCAAAATCCCAGTTGTATAGTTTTACATTTTTATATTTTTTATCCCACTCTATAATATTATTATCCTGATTTGAGTATTGTGCATTTTGCAAAATCTCTAACATCTCATACTCTGCCATAGTCTCTTCATTTTCATCTGTTCTTATATATCTATTTAGTAGATTTTTATATTTACTATCATCAATATCTAAAATTATAGATAGTTCTATTGCATTTATGATGGCACACTCAAAGTTTGTAGATTTAGTATTCCCTTTTGATAACTCTTTTGCTATTAAATCATCTAATATATCTAATGCTCTTATCTTATCTGTAGTAGATAAGAAGAAGCTTTTTGCTAACATAGCAGTAGTTGTATCATTGTAGAATCTGCTATCATCTTTAGTTTTATCTATAATCTCATCATAAGCTTCTATTGCCTCTTCAATTTTATCATTTGCTATTAGATATCTGATTTTGTTGTTTTCAGCGTTAATCATAGCTCTTTTTAACTCTTCATTATTACTATCTTTTGTCTTTTCTATTATATTTTCATATATTTCAATAGAGACTTTCGAGTTTTTATCTTCCATTAGGTAGGCAACATGCTCTTGTGCATATATATACATTTTTATTAATTCATCTTCTGTGCTATCTTTAAATTTATCTATAATTTCATTATATATCTCTATTTTTTGATTTTTGTCATTTAATAAGAGTATCTTATTTTTTTGTGCTTTAAAGTATAGTTTTAGTAGTTCTATATTTGAACTATATTTAAATCTCTCTATTACACTATTGTATATATCTATTGCTCTATCTTCACTATTTTTATAGTAATAGTAGATATATGCTTTTAGGAAACTAACTCCAGCAAATATTTTTAAAAATTTAACCTTTTGAGATTTTTTTGTAATTTTAATAATCTCATCATATTTAGCTATTGCTAAGGTATATTTAGCCTTATCTGTAAAATCCTCTGCTTCTTTCTTTAACCGCCTAATATAGCCTTCAATATTGGAGCTATTTTTCTCTTTATTATTTACTATAGTAGATATATTTATCTCATTTTCTACATAAAAGTTAGAGTTTGAGTCTTTACTTTTTGTGCTTTTTTTTATATCATGATACATGTTTTTTTTTGTGTTATTTATATTTAAATCATTATCTATAAAAATTAAGTTCATACCAAAAATTGAAGCTAGTGAAAAGCCAGTTAGTATAATATTTTTTAACATTTTTTCTCTCCTAACAAGTCTATTTCATTATAACATTTAATTTATAACAAATAAAAATAAAATTACACTTTAAGTAATTTTTTTTTGTAAATATGTTATTATATATATAACATGTAACATTTTAACCCAAAAAAAGGCACCAATTATGAAAACTACACTATATGATACCAATTTTTATAGACAAAGAGAACAAAAATTAGACAATCTACAGTATGAGATTGATGAAATAAAGAAAAGAGTTGATGCTATAGAGCAGGAGATAATTAAAACAAAACGGATAGATAGATTATTTACTTTTCAAACTAAAATAGATGGATTAAATAAGAGAACCATATATAAAGTAGATAATATTTTATTTATAGGTTCTCTTATGTATCAGAGGTTTCCCACTAAAAAACTTTTTAGTTGGTCTGAGGCAAATGAATATGCAAAGGAGTTAAAAATCTCAGGTTATGGGGGTTGGAGGCTTCCTTCTATAGAGGAGTTAGAACAACTATTTACAAAGACTGCTCAGAGAAATTCTAAAGGGGATAGTTATTTTATTATTAAAGATTTTGTAAATTCTATGCCAAAAGATGCAAAATTTTGGAGCTCTTCAGAGGAGAATGAACACTATGCTTGGGTAGCAGATTTTAACATGGGTTATGACTATTGGAGACATAAAAATAGTAGATATCATGCTCTTTTTGTAAGAGATATAAAGGTATAAATTGGATAAAATTGCACAATTTTAAATTAAAAGGTTTTAGTTATGTCCATTAATTGTGCTTTTTTATTTCCAGGTCAAGGCTCTCAAGCAGTTGGTATGGGGAGAGATTTTTTTGAAAATAGTCAAGTAGCAAGAGATATATTTGCTAAGGCTAAAGAGAAGAGTGGGATAGATTTTGAGGATTTACTATTTAATGAGGAGAATAAAGAGAAACTATCCCAAACAGAGTTTACCCAACCAGCAATTTTACTTGTAAGTTCAGTTGCAAATAGACTATTTGTAGATGAGACAAATATCAAACCAGCTTTAACTTTAGGACACTCTTTGGGTGAGTTTTCTGCTTTGGTAGCTTCTGGGGCACTAGATTTAGTTGATGGGGTATCTTTGGTAAATTTAAGAGGAAAACTTATGGCTGATGCGTGCAAAGATAGAGAGGTTGGAATGTTGGTCTCTTTGGGGCTTTCTGATGAGGTTGTTGAAGAGATTTGTAAAACTCAAAGAGAAAAAGGAAAAGAGGTTTGGGCAGTAAACTATAATAGTGATGGTCAAATTGTAATTGCAGGGGCAAAAAAGGATTTAGAGGAGTTAGTTCCAGTCCTAAAAGAGGCAAAGGCAAAAAGGGCTATGCTTTTGAATATGAGTGTAGCATCTCACTGTCCACTTTTAGAGAGTGCTGTTGAGCCATTAGCAGAGAAACTAGAAGAGGTTATAAAAGATAAATTTATTGCTCCAGTTGTCTCAAATGTTACAGCAAAGAAGTATTCAACTAAAAAAGAGGCATTAGAGCTACTTCCAAAACAGCTTATTATGCCTGTAAAATATAAGCAGTCAATTAAAAATATTGATGATGAGGTTGATTGCTATATTGAGTTTGGACATGGAAATGTTCTAAAGGGGTTAAATAGAAAGATAACTAAAAAGCCTCACTTTAATGTGAGTGATATGAAATCTCTTGAAGCTACAATAGAAGCCCTAAAAGAGCTATAGGATGAAAATTGCGGTAATGGGGGCTATGCCCGAAGAGATTGAGCCAATTTTAGATAGATTAGATAGCTATGAGACCATAGAGTATGCAAAAAATATCTACTATGAGGGAAAATATAGAGGCATAGATGTAGTTGTGGCATACTCCAAGATTGGAAAAGTTTTTGCTACTCTTACAGCTACCATCTTATTGGAGAAGTTTAAGTGTGATACTCTACTCTTTAGTGGGGTAGCAGGTGGGTTAAATCCTAACTTTAAGATTGGAGATTTAGTTATAGCCTCTGGACTTTGTCAATTTGATTTGGATATTACAATCTTTGGACACCCTTATGGATATGTTCCAGAAGGACAAGTCTGTATCTCTACAGATGAGAAATTAAGAGATTTAGCAAAAGATATTGCAAAGAGAAAAGGAATAGAGCTTTTTGAGGGAATTATCGCCACAGGTGATCAGTTTGTATCTTCAGATGGAAAAAAGGAGTTTATATCAGATACTTTTAGTGCTGATGCCGTAGAGATGGAAGGGGCTAGTGTAGCAGTAGTTTGTGACTCTTTAGATGTTCCATTTTTTATTTTAAGAGCAATTAGCGACACGGCAAACTCAGATGCTGGGGTTGATTTTGATAAGTTCTTGGAGGAGTCAGCAAAGATTAGTGCAGATTTTATTTTAGATATGGTTGAAGAGCTTGGGAAAAGTAGTTCTAAATAAGAAGTTGACTAAGATTGTTGGAAAGTTTAATGTAGAACATAGACTTATCCAAGAAGGAGATAGAGTCTTAGTAGGGCTTAGTGGAGGAAAAGATTCGCTAGCCCTAGTTCACATATTAAAATATATGCAACAGCACGCCCCATTTGAGTTTGAGTTTGAAGCTTGCACCATAAACTATGGAATGGAAGATGAGAACTACTCCTACCTAAGAGACCACTGCCAAGAGCATAATATAAAACATACCATCTACAATACAAATATATACAAGGTAGCAAATGAGACCATTAGAGAAAACTCCTCTTTTTGTTCTTACTTTTCTAGAATGAGAAGAGGGGCTCTATATAGCTTTGCAGTAGAAAATGGCTTTAATAAAGTAGCACTAGGTCACCACTTTGATGATATGGTAGAGAGCTTCTTTATGAATATGTTCTATAATGGAACAATGAGGGCTATGTCTCCAATCTATAAAACCTCAAAGGGATTTCATCTAATTCGACCAATGATTTTGGTAAGAGAGAGGCAACTCATCTCATTTGCTAGAGAAAATAACCTACAAACCATCGGAGATGAGGCGTGTCCTGCGATGTTAAAAAAGATAAAAGTCCCTTACGCTAGAGCAGAGATTAAAGAGTGGCTTAGCAGTTTAGAGAGGGATAGAAAAGGGGTATTTAAGATGATACAAGCCTCATTTAAACATATTCACGATGATACACTCCTAGATAGTAAAAGGTGGATTAGAGATGACATATAGAGCTATTGAGACAGATTATATATATATGGGTGGAGGGTTTAAGAGCAATTTAGCAGTTGTTTTTGATACCCATATTGTAGATATAGATACAAAAGAGAATATAGAGTCAAAATATAATATAGAGGTTTTTAGATACCCTAAAAATTCAGTTCTCTATGCTGGATTTATAAATACCCACACCCACTTAGAGTTTTCAGCAAATAGAACAACCCTAAAGTATGGCTCATTTTTGGAGTGGTTAAACTCTGTAATAGAAAATAGAGAAGAGTTA